>Ga0099822_1001121_pt1 | contig 29835 bp, 18 predicted proteins | sample CowpeawhiteBW_FD_76839 | JGI IMG/M metagenome (GOLD analysis project Ga0099822, IMG submission 76839) | Root nodule microbial communities of legume samples collected from California USA - Cow pea white BW | ecosystem: Host-associated > Plants > Roots > Nodule | place: USA: California | collected... | reverse complement strand
TTTTTGTTTTTTATATTTTTTGTTTCTATATAATATATATATATATATATATATATATATATATATATATATATATATATATATATATATATATATATATACTGAATTTCTCTTGTTTAATCTTTCTGTTAAGTAGGTGGTACAACTGTTATCTTGTCTTATCATTTTATTTCCATATTTACACATATTAAAATATGTGAAAAAATTTTGTTGATATAAAAGAGATATTTTGATTAATGTAAAATGACGAGTAACTATTATTATTTTTATTGAAAATATGTTTGTTAACAAGGACAATTGTATCAATGGTTATGACAGAAATATTCCTTTGATCATTATAGATAATGACATGAAAGATATTTGAGAGCATAATGACCACTTTATCCAATATATTTTAATGAAAACAATAAAAATAACTTATCACTTCTTTAAATAATGATGATATCATTTTATATTAACTATAAGACGTTAAAATACATTTTCTTATTGAAAAATAACAGTGTTTTTTTCTCTTTAATGTTAAAAAAAGTCTAACACAATTACAACAAAAATAACATAAAAGTGTCTTCTTACATTCCACATCAATTTTAAACACTCAATACTCATAAAATATATTTCTCTCCTTGAAATTTTCTCAATTCTTTCTCTCTTATTTTAACAATAATATAAAACAATCGTAATCAAAATCATAAACTACATAAAACATCTATCATCTTTATTTCCATTATAATTTCTTGCAACGTTTTTTCTTATTTTACTATAGTGACCAAATTGGACGCTATGTACCACAATGAACGAACCAAGGCAGGTGCTTCCGCCACCGTCGAATCAGACCTCTGTGGATTGAAGTGCGGCCTCGCTCATCTCCTCTGTCAATATCTCATACGCTGAATTGATACTACTATTGCATGATTTCTTTTCCGTTCAGTGAACTTGAAATTTTTTATTTAGAATGCGACGACAGTGCAACACACCAGTTCAGCGGGCCGCGGGCCAGACTGCGGGTCGAGGCAGGTCAGATTTTTGAACCCGAATCTGTTCTGTGAGGTGGACCAATCCGGTCCAAACATTGCAGGTCAAAATACAGGACGGACTAAATTGGGTCGGACTGATCCGCATTATTATCCATATAAATCAAATTGAATATTGGGATGCATAGACGAACTATAGTATTAAATAGAAGAGAGTGAAAAATTACTTTTATTTTTAATGTGAAAGATGAAATAGGAATTAAAAAACTTATTGGAAGTACAGGAAAACTATTGGGGTGCAAGAAGAAGCCCCGTTTATAAAAGTTAAGATCTTCCGTTAAGTGTCATATGTGGGCTTTGAAAAGGAAAGAGTGGAAGGTGGCAGAGAGAAAGCAAGAACGTTCCAACAAAGCATTCCTACGTCTCGGGGATTACTACACATTTACACAACCTTAAACTCCACTGCTGTACTGAATACGGAAAAACCATGTTTCCTTCACAAATACTTAAATTTGTTCGATCTGGTACCTATGCTTTTATTTATTACATTATAAATTTCTTAAAATGAACATGTGAAGTCAGGATGGCCGAGTAGTTGTAAGTTTTTTATTTTATTTTTATTGGCTTATAAAAGACAAACAAACTATACTAAAGTCTCCACTTTTTTGTACTAAAAAAATCCAAAACATAAAAGCATTTTTTATAGTGAATTACAGCAGCAATCAACAGTGTGGTGATATTCATCTTTACACATTGCATGGCAATTTTAGCAAGGTCAGCATAAGGTATTTGAATGAATGAGATAATTGTAGGACACGTGCGACCTGAATCCATTAGAGCCTCTAATTCCTTGCTTCCGAACCACATAATCGGTGGAAGTTGAATCCCCAATGGTAATTAGCATGCATGCGAAGCAAGTTATTCTTAATCCAACTCCAATATCAAAGCATATATATCACATGCAAGGTGGCAGTGAATCCACACTAACGTAATCCTCCAAAACTCCTCCCCCACAACCACTTCTCGTTCACTTCCAACGTTGCATTTATATACGTACAACAATCTCCTTCCATGAAGCCCCCACAACGCTATTCACCATTCTGTGTTCCACTCAAAGCACACATTTGATTTTCCAAACAGTACTATAGTTGGAAAAGATGTCGGATTGGGGTCCAGTGTTTGTGTCGTTGGTGCTCTTCGTGCTCTTAACTCCGGGGTTGCTGTTTCAGGTGCCTGGGAGGGGAAGGTACGTGGAGTTTGGGAACTTTCAAACAAGTGGTGCTTCCGTACTCATTCACTCCCTCCTCTACTTTGGCTTCATATGTGTGTTTTTGTTGGCTATTAAGATCCACTTGTACCTCGGCTAGTTTATTTTGCACCTTAATCATATTATTTTTGTTGGGGTATTCGGATAGTTCAATGTTTCTGTTCTTTATTTCATTGTTCTCCATGTTTTGTTATTCTTGTGGGTCTATATTTTACCATTTTTTGTTCTTTGTTACCTAATTTGGTGGGTTGTTGTGCCTGTATTCAGTTTTCCTCTTAATGAATGTTAGAAATTTTTATTTTATTCAATTGCATATATAGCTGAACGTTCAAACTTGCTAAACGTGAATGCGTTTGCTTTGACAGAATTTTTGTTATGATTGGAAACTAAATAGAAACCAAATAAATGAACAAAAACTGCAGCAAAGTAGTGCTGTCTAACAAAAACTGTTCCTTCTGTATCACCATTATGATACAAGGAGGTAAAATTTGGAAAATGATTTTTTTTTTTATATTATAGAGTTACTTGACAACTTATTTTAAGGATAAAATAATCTTAAAAATATAAATTTTATATTTATGAAAAAAGGAAAAATGAAAATATAAAATAGTCTTTCAAGTGAAAAAAGATTTTGGGTGTGAAAATAACATTAATAAAATTTAGGCAAGAATTATACTGTATGCAGTTTAGACTACGACGCGCCATTCTTCGGTACATTATCTGGAACAGAGTAAGCCTTAGGAAAAGTATGATGGTAAACCAAGGAAGTATCTTTTGTTATACATTATTAAATTTAATTTCAGTGATCGAATCTGATTCATAAATTAAAAAGTCTAGATTCCTTCATCGAAAGCCAATTGAAACCTTTGAAAATTGCTAACAATTAAAACCTCTGGTCTGATTAGCATACTTTGGCGTGATGCTCATGTTCCCGCTCCGCAAAGCCAATAAAAGTATAATTGGATATACTAAATTAAATTTATGGAAAAGGTCGGTCATGACATTCTTTTTAAATACTTTTATAAATGAATAAAGCTCATATAAACCTTATTTTTACTTTATTATAATTTTTTTTATAATTTATTATATTTGATCCTCAAATTTTTATATTCTTATAAATAAAATTTTAATACCCAAATTATTTTTGAAAGTATGCCATTGACCGTATATACACTTTTTAATAATAATATGTTAATTAGTACACATTATATTCATAATAATAATCTCTAACATCATCTTAAAGACCTCTACATAAAAAGTTTGGTTTCACACCACTTTCTTTGTATCATTTACATTTGAGATGTACTCGACCTAAGTATAAGTTATCAATGTTAGTAAAATATGATTAAGATAAAAGTTAAAGTGTATTAGATAAAATTAATCATGGTAATTAGGTCATGTGGATAAGATTTATCGAGGTAAAAAACTTATAGATATATGGTATAAATAGTACAGTGTCATAGATAAATTAAATACATTCATTCTTTGCAACATTTAATACTATTTTACACACCTGGCTAACTTGAGTGTTGACGTATCTTTTGCAGGCACAACTTGAGAGTGTGAAGTTGGAGTTAGGAGTGCTTGGAGTGACAGTCTTTGCGGAGCATATTCAACTTTGTAAGAATAATTGGTGTCCACTGTGTGGCAAATATTTACTCTTGAAGAAGAATATTATATGGTGTCTACTAAGAGCAAGATGGTTGGAGAAAAGGAAGTAGAATCAGGACCCTCCTCAGCTAACATAATCGTAATATTGGAAGCATAGATGAAGTGAAATGAAATGTATAATTCAAGAAGTGAAGTGCTGAAGAGGTGGATGCCCTAAGGCAAGAGAATGATAGGCTAAGAAGGAAGGTAGAGATTGAAGGGTAACCAAGAAAGGGAAGAAGGAAATCCCCGAGAACACAGATTAGTGCAAAAGACTGCATCTCGTCTTCGCACTGTGGCTGAAGAGGAGAGTGGTTACAATACTACCCCCAAACTGGAGTAGAAACAAACATCTTTTCACGGTAGGAGGAAGTTGAAACCCTTTTAGTTAACGACATCATGGATACTCCACTACCTAAGTAGTGGAAGGCTCTTACATTGGGTCGATATGATGATAGCACTGATCTAGACGAGCATGTTGTTGTTATGTGAAGGGCTTTTCCTACTACTCTACAAGGGGTCGTCCTGGAATGGTTTACTCGCCTACCCCTGTATTTCATAGACTGCTTTGACACCTTGATGACATCATTTGCGACGCAGTTCACTACTAGTTGGCACAATCACCTCCTTAACACTTTCCAATGTGTGGCAGAAGAAATGGGAGTTTCTACAAAAATTTATCAATAGGTATAGCAAGATGGCCTTGAAGATCAGGAACCTGAACCCTGAGGTGATTTTACACTACATGATTAGGGCGCTAAGGTTAGGACCTTTTACGGATGACCTGTACATGACATCAGCCCCGAGTATGGACGATTTGAGACAACGAGTGACCAAATTTATGCGGTTGAATGAGATGAGGGAGTACAAAACCAATATCAAAGTCAAGACCATGCCAACTAAAAAGGAATGAGCTTATTGACATTTAGTTAAAAAGGGTGGGTTCTGTTAGAGGGAGCTTAAGCCTCTACAATTTTCACGATACACATCTTTGAATGCTGCAAGATCTCATGTGTTGGAAGAGGCACTGCAATTGTACCTTATGCCACCACCTAGAAAATCTTAGACATTGTCAAATGCCGACATCAAGTAACATTGCAAGTACCACCGTAATTACGATCATACATAAGATGAATGTTCCGCCCTTAAAGATAAGATTGAGGAACTCATCCAAGCTCTCATATGGTTCGTAAGGCGCAACAATGAGGGAAGATCGTGTGTCGACCACCGGAGGTACGACGATAAGAGGGAAGGTCGCAAAGAACGAGATAAGTAAGAAAAGAAGGAAGAGTCAACTCAATGTGAGGAGAGGTGTTTGGGTGTCAAACCCCCGCTAAGGAGCACTTTCAACACAATATTTAAAGGGTTTGCTAGAGAAGGCTCATCGGCATCTGCCAAGAAGCGGCACCATAGAGCGGTGTAGTTTGTTAACTTAGTGTCCAAGACCTTCAGGAGGAAGAGTATGCCTCTTATAACCTTCATGAATGCTAATTTCCAAGGTGTTGATCCTAAGCAAGATGACCCCATGTCATCATAGTGGAGATTGAGAACTTCGCTGTTGAAAAGATCTTAGTGGACCAAGGCAGTTCAATAGATATACTCTATTAAAAGACACCTAAGAAGTCATAATTGCTAGAGGAAGTTATGACCCCATATGACGAGCCCATATTCTGGGTGTAGGTATTAAGGGCAAAGTAGTGTAGGTTTCTTCTAGGCCTTGTATTAAGCGCCAAGTAGTGTAGGGTTTTTAAAAAAACAATCTTACTTTAGTAGGGAGCATCATATGCATCTACTTAAGTAACTCTTTGATGTTCAATCAAGCTATCTTAGGAAGAACATCCCACATGTGCCATATGACAAGCTCTTTAAAGGAGAGTTCTCTTACATAGGTAGTGGCCATGTGTCATTATCCTATTGGAGAGTCTTTTCATAAAGTAGCTTTTCACATGAAAACACATGAGTGGTATGTTTTGTGAGAGTGATGATTGACACATGTCAAAATCTCCTTCACCAAGATAACATTTTTAAGGATTCGGTGCATGCTAACATTCTAGGGTTTTAAACCATTTTGGAGACACCTTACTATATAAATAGAGGTGTCTCCCCCATGTATTTCTCACTTTGAGAATAATAATGTTATGCTGCCAACATTATTTTTGAGGCATACTTCTTCTCTTAGTCACTTGTTAGAGCATCTCAAGAGATCCCTTTAGCACCCTTTTCTCTAGAATTTGCCTAACCTCTCTTAGAGCTCCACAAACAACCTTCATCCCACCATTAAATCACCAAAATAGAGAGTCATTTTCTGTCAACACCAATCTTCCACGAATTAACCATCCATCATAGTCACCATTTCAAGCTTTGGTCCAACCTAGCTTGAGGAGAGACTATCATTAGGAAAGAAAAGAAGGTTGGCTGCTAAGGTCGAGGTTGAGAAGCTACTACAACGTTACAGAACATGTTGGCCAATGTTGTGTTGGTGAAGAAGGCCAATGAGAAGTGGTAGATGTGTGTAGATTACATGGACCTCAACAAGGCTTGCTTAAAGGACACCTACCTGTTACCTAGTAACTAGTAGATGGAGTTGTCGGCGATAACATGTTGAGCATTTTGGAAGCCTACTCGATATATAATCAGATTCCCATGGCTGAGGGAGATAAGCTGAAGATCACTTTCATCATGGTGGAGACAAACTATTATTACGAGGTCATGCACTTCGGCCTCAAGAACATTTGAGTAACATACTAGCGACTTATGGACAAGGTATTCAAGCACTTCATCGACAAGAGCATTATTGTGAACGTGGATGACATGGTGGTGACGTCCTCCAACTCCCTCTAGCATGCACAAGACTTATCTAATGCATTCTCGACTTTACGAGCATATAACCTACAACTTTATAAAAAAAGTGTGTATTCAGAGTCAACGGAGGCATGCTGACGCATAAAGGAATAAAAGCAAATCCTGAAAAAAATTTCAAGTCGTAATCGACATGAGATTTACAACGAATGTGAAGGAAGTGCATCGTCTTATTGGAAGGTTAACAACCATCTCATATTTCCTCCCAAGGTTAGTAGACCAGATTCGGTCGATGATAAAATTATTGACAAAATTCGCTAGGTTTCTTTGTGACAACCAGTGCCAAAGCAGATTTGAGTAGATCAGGCAAATTTTGATGTCTTCACTAATTCTACGAAAGCCGGATACAACTCGACCCTTATTGCTCTATATAGTAGCCACTGAATATGTCATCAATGCAACCCTTATTCAAGAAACTGATAACTAGCAGAATCTTGCATACTCCGTGATCATTATAACTCTTCAAGATTCATAAACCAAGTACCAGATGGTGGAGAAAGTGGCATTATTTCTTATCACAATGACAAAGACGTTGAGGCTTTACATCCAAAGCCACACTATAGTAGTTAAAATCGACTATCCAATACAAAAGATATTACAGAAGTTGGACCTAGCCGGAAGAATGTCGTCATGGTCTGTTGAGTTATCAGAATTCAATATTTAGTACGAGCTAAGGGGCCTGATAAAGGCATATGGTGAACCAAAAACCATTAGAGTAGACCTCTCTCACTTCTATGGAAAAGATGATGTAGAAACCTATCTAGATTGGGAAATGAAGATGGAGCAACATTTTGCTTGCCTCCAAGTCATTAAGGAGAGGAAAATGACCTTAACAACCCTAAGTTTTCAAGGTAATGCAATGTATTGGTGGACAACCCTAAAAATGGAGAGGAGAATCAACAGTCCTCGTCAAGTCTAATATGACCTTAAGAGTTCCCTTAGGAGGAGACACATTCCCTCCTACCATAAGGAGCTTATAGATAAGCTCCAAAGACTCCATCAAAACAACATGAGAGTTGAGGAATATAGACAAAAGAAAAGGAGTTGTACATGATAAGAGGTAGGATTAGATAGCATGAGGACACTACAATTTCAAGATTCCTTAGTGGCCTAATTCTTGAAATAAAAGATAGAATGGAGTTGTTGCCCTACCAAGATTTAAATGACTTGGTATAACTTTGTATTAACGTAGAACAAAAAATTTTGAGAATTTTTTTTTTAGAAATAATCACTATAGTTCTTATGTCAAGAAGGATTTGAAAAGGGAGGGTAAGCAAACTAATGAAGAACCCTCTAAGAGTTATGAAGAGAAAGAAACAGAAAAGACAAGGGAAAGGGATAACTACACACACTCGCACTAATGGAATAAAATGTTTCAAGTGTCTTGGTAGAGGTCACATAACATCTCAATGCCCCACCAAGAAAACCATGATTCTTATGAGTGTTGATATCTATAGTAGCCAAGATGAACAAAATGAGAGTGAGAGTAGGAGTGAAAAGTCCAATGAATCTTATATTGAAAATCTTTCCCTTGTGCTGGGGATCTTCTTATGATGAAAATAGTCATTAAAAATCAGCTTAGTCCACAGGCACTAACATAACAAGAGAATGTTTTCCATACAAGATGCAAAATTTTAGAAAACACTTGTTCTCTCATTTCGGATAGTAGATCGTGTTGTAATTATAGCAGGACTAGGTTGGTTGATAAATTAGCATTGATAGTCTTGCCTCATCCAAAACCTTATAAACTTCATTGGCTTAATGAAGTGGGATTTGACTATAAATCAACAAGTGAAGGAAAATTTCTCCTTTGGAAAATATGAAGACAGTGGTTTATGTGACATAGTATCAATGGAAGCATGCTCTATTGTATTGGGTAGGTCATGACAATTTGATAAGAAAACAATGCACAATGGTCTCACCAACGAGATTACCTTCACTCACAAGGAAAAGAAGTTTGTGCTTCATCATTTAGCACATCCACAAGTGTTTGAGGATAAAGTTCGATTGAAAAAGAGAAAGAGAGAGATGAGGAGAGAAAAAAGGATAAAAAAAGCCCTCAAACTCTCTAAAACCTAACTAAAGATGAATAAGAGGTTGGAAAGTGTGGTGTTCCTTTACTTGAGGTCATTCAAAAGGAGGACATTTTGACCAATAAACTCTTAAAAAGAGTTCTCCTAGTTGAACAACCTCAATACCTCCTTCTGTGTAAAGGAACACTCACATGCACTGCCACTTCTTTAGAGCCTAAGAAGTTATCTCCTGAATTGGAAAAGCTTTTGAAGATCTAGGAAGGCCCAAAAGAACTTCCACCTTTTAGGGGAATAAAGCATAAATAAACCTTGTGCCTAGGGTTGGCTTACCAAATAAACCAGCTTATAGGACTAACCCATAAAAGACTAAGGAAATAAAATCTCAAGTTCAAGATTTTCTAGAGAAGGGTTAGGTCCAAAAGAGTCTTAGCCCTTATGTTTTGTCTATCTTATTAGTATCTTAGAAAGATGGCAAGTGGAGAATGTGTTGTGACTTTAGAGCCATCAATAATGTTACCATTAAATATAGGCATCCAATTCCTAAACTTGATGTGATAAGTTGCATGGGTCCATTATATTTTCTAAAATTGATCTAACGAGTGGTTATCACCAAATAAGAATTAAAGAGGGTGATGAGTATAAAATTGCTTTTAAGACCAAGTTTGGATTATATGAGTTGTTGGTGATGCCTTTTGGCCTTACTAATACACCTAGCACATTCATGAGGCTCATCAATCATGTTCTTAGGGATTGCATAGGTAGATTTGTAGTAGTTCACTTTAATGATATTTTGGTGTATATTTGAAGTTTACATGAGCACATAGGACACTTGAAAGTTGTTCTCTCCACTTTAAGGGACAACCAACTTTTTGGATATGTAAACAAATGTACATTTTGTGTAAATAATGTGGTCTTTTTTAGATTTCATTGTCAATAAAAATGAGGTTCATATCGACCCCAAGGAAATCAAGACCATCCAAGAATGACCTATTCCTAAAAATAAAGGAGAGGTTAGGAGCTTTCATGGATTGGTAAGCTTTTATAGGAGATTTGTTTCTAACTAGTCTACTTTGGCTTCACCCCTTAATGAGTTGGTCAAGAAAGAAGTGTCTTTTATTTAGGGTGAAAAGCAAGAATCTGCATTCAAGCAACTCAAGGAAAAACTCACCAATGCACCCATTCTAGCATTACCTGATTTTTCAAGAACGTTTTAGCTAGAGTGTGATGCATTCAATGTAGGCATAAGTGCAATGTTGTTTTAGGGAGGTCACCCGATTGCTTACTTTAATGAAAAACTTCAAGGTGTCTCTCTCAACTACCCTACCTATGAGTTGTATGCATTAGTAAGAGCCATTCAAACTTAGGAACACTACCTAGTGTCCAAGGAGTTTGTTATTCACAATGACCATGAGTCACTCAAATATTTGAAGTGAAAACATAAGTTGAATAAGAGACATACAAAGTGGATGGATTTCTTAGAACAATTTCCTTATATGATAAAATACAATAAGGACAAAAGTAATGTTGACGCTCTATCTAGAAGGCACAACTTGTTTTCAAAATTGGGAACCCAAATTATTAGATTTGATCACATATATGATTTGTATGAACAAGACTCTGAGTTCTCTTCCATTTTTGCTAATTGTCAAAAGAAAGCACAAGGAGATTTCTATGTTTCCCAAGTTGTTTGTTCCTAGAAGGAAAATTTTGTGTGCTCCAGTCTTCTCATAAAAAAGTCCCAGTGAAAGAAACACATCAGGGGGGCTTATGGGCCATTTTTTAGGGAAAATTTTATTGGTCCCACATTAGAAAAGAAATCCAAAGACATTGTTATAGATGCATTGCATGTTTACAAGCTCAGTCTAGGACTATATATGCCCATGGTTTATACTCCTGTTTGCCTATTACTTCATCACCTTGGGAAGATATTAGCATGAATTTTATCCTTGGTCTATTCAAGACTGAAAGGGGATTTGATTTTATCTTTGTGGTAGTGGATCGTTTTAGTAAAATGACTCATTTCATACCATGTCACAAGGTAAATGATGCAAGCAATATAGCAAAACTATTCTTTAGAGATGTGGTCAAACTTCATAGGTTGCTTAAAACAATAATGTCTAATAGAGATACCAATTTCCTAAGTTACTTTTGGAAAACTCTTGGATGTAGGCTAGGAACTAAGATTAATTTTTCAACCCTCAAATAGGCAAACATGGTAGTTAATAAATCTCTCGGCAACATGCTAAGCACAATCCTAAATGATAGTTATTTTCTATTTGAAGAAAATGTAATCTATCCTTAATATTAGTAAATAAAGACGTAAAGAATCAAGAGGTTACACCACTTTTCAATTACTTTTTAGTAAAAAATAAACCAAATCACTTTTTATTTCACGCGTACGATAAATTTAAATTCACATGTTAAAACAAAAAAAGGCCGGTTAAGTTAGGTAATGGAATATGCATATATAAATTTCAATATATAAAATTTCACAATTTATTTCTCTTAAATTAACATCGAATATCTTTTTTGTCATTTTTAACAATAAAAGAAATCTTTCAAATGACAATAAATAACGTTTTACTAGAATATAAAATCGGATGAAAAAACAACAAAAATTTGATACTATTTAAAGGAATAGGAGAATTGTGACAGGCAGGTGATTGAAAAGCAAAATAGAGACTCTAAAAGAACGAAAAGATGAAAAAAACAACGATAGAATGAAGAGTGTGAAGAATCTTAAAGAAAACTTGTCCTTAAAGAAAAGCAACGCGGGATTGAAGATGCGGTGACAAGTTATGCTCTAGATTGCATCAAGCTGCAAGGCAATTGATGCTATGTTTTTGGTTTTAAAAAATGATACCTTTCTTGTTTGGTAGAATAGCCAAATGAGAATGATTGTTGAGTTTCCTATTTAAGAAGGGTAGATTGAGTTGATTGAAAAGTGAGATCGGGAGAGTTGTTGAGATGGCAGCAGATTGGGGTCCAGTGGTGATATCAGTGGTGCTGTTTGTGCTGTTAAGTCCAGGGTTACTGTTTCAGCTTCCAGCGAAGGGCAAAGTGGTGGCTTTTGGGAGCATGCAAACTAGTGGCCTTTCTATCTTAGTCCACACCATCATCTTCTTTGGACTCATCACCATCTTTCTACTTGCCATTGGTGTGCACATTTACTCTGGATAATCAATCATCCCCCTTCCATATCTTGTTTTCTTTTTCTCCTTTTTTACTCTGCTTTCATTCTTTTATCATCATGTAACCCTTAAGATGTGTGATCAAGGATTTATGCCTTAATTTAATCTTCTTTCATTTTATGTTCACCTATGTTTTAGTGTTGTAATGTGAATTCCAACCTTTAAATCGATTTGAGACAGAGGTTATAGTTAAAGTATTTGTTAGAAGTGGGATCTTATATTAAAACTGGAGTTTTAAGTCTAATTTAACCTCACAAAATCGACATTCCATTTATATATTATAAACTAACATCATCTTTAATTAATGTGAGACTTCTAACGATATTTGAAACAATTATAAACGTCGTCTAAGAATGAAAATGAAATATAAGTTCTAAACAAAACTTATTAATTTAAAACGAAATCAGTTTACAATAATTTAGAAATCATGATGAACTTTGTTTACCTACATTTTCTTTAATAAAAAAAACAATTTTAATTATGATAAATAAATATATTGTAATTGGAATAACTTTTACACATCATGTTTGAGTGAATATTATATGTCTTACGTAAGATTCTTCTAATTTGATATTAAATATTTTCAGATATTTTGTTGTAAAGCACATTCCTAGATATGGTTATATTTCAATTTCATCCCAAATAACTATATATTTTCAACTCTTGTTTTGTTTTGATTCAAAAAACTCAGACATATAATTGATTATGTGAAAATTCGAAATGTTAAAGATAAAGTTAAATTTTGGAAAGAGCTTGTCTTAGTGTTATTATGAAACATAGAGATATTGAGAGTTATTTTTTTAAACTTGAAAGATAATCTTGACTTAGAAGATATCAAATTAAGTTCATTCTTAAAATGAATATTCTATGAACAGTGTTTTTACCTGTAATGACAATAGTAAAAATAAAATTTATATCAAAATCATTGACATTCAAAAAGTCATATTCACACTAAACAAAAACACTCCATGAATATAATAAATACCATTATAATAAACATAAGTATGTATGGTAATGAAACATACTTATTTGAAAAAAAAAATTATTATGGCTGATTTGACTCCATGTTATAACTAACGACATTTGTGTTACCTTTGTGGTCATCAAAATGCCATTATGGTCGAAGTTATGATGAAAAAACAATGCAAAACGACAATCCACATAACCAAAACTCTAAAAAATATTGAAACTAAATGATACAAAAAAAGATGATAGTTTAGCAAAAAAATTTGACAAACTTTTGACAAATTACTTTTTTAAGTAAAAAAAATATTATAATTATTACTTTATTTTGATTAAAAAATAAAATATTTATTTATTTAATTCTATTTATAGAAATTTTATCAAAAGTTTGTTAAAAAAAATTGTCAAAAGATAATTTTCCATGATACAAAATACCTCATTAGACGAAAGCTCTAAAAAATTATGATGATAAGAAAGGACTAGATGACGACATCGTCTGTCATCTATCATTCTATACATCTACTATCTGTTGAGTGTTTTCTGATGATAAATAAAGGAAATTAAATAAGTTTTAACAGTATGTCTATAAATCAAGTTAAAAAAGTCTTTATGGATAATTTGTATTTGAGATTAAAGCTTTCAATATACATAAAGTCCTTTAAGGAAACAATCAGTGATCTTGTTCGATTAAAACTGAATATAATGTTTTCCTTAATAGATATTTATCTAACGTGGGAGAAAACAATGTTAAGATATTTCCTAAAATATACTTGATAAAAGATAATGATCAATAAGATTTTATATGATTATAACTCTTTATAACAAATAATCATCTTATCTTAAATTATAGAAACAAATCATTAGTGCTATAAATTTTCATATATAAGTATCCTTTATCTGTTGTTCATGTTATATCTCTACAATCTATTTGAAAAGTTTTCTTTAGAAGATACATTTCTGAACAATATCAAATAAATCAAGCATTCTTTGATCTCAAGATGAAATAAAAAGTTTCAAGTGAAGATATTACATAAATATATATTTTTTTTTTTTGAGAAAGTATACACTGAAGATTCTATACCATATTGAAGACTCTAATACCTTAATCTGCAAGATCAAATGTTATTGTTTCAAAAGCTACAACGACCATGTGCCTTATGAACAAAACGAGAAAAAGAAATAGCAAGTGAGATTCAAAAGAAAAAGATACATCCTTGTGTGCTTTTAACATGTTAGAGATACATTGAGTTATCGTCTAGTTAGTATAAATTGTAACATCTCATCCAAATATTACGAATTTAAATAATAATAATAATAAAATAAGAAGTAAAGATAAAACATCATTTATTATAAATTCATTTCCCAAAAGTATGGAAAACTTAAAGCTTTATTACATTAAAGTATCTCAAAATCTCACTTCATAAACTCAATTACAAAGGACCATGTTTAAGTAATCCAAAAATTACAATTCTGTAAAATTCATAAAAATAATAACTCTGTAGAAAATTTCCCAAACTGGCCCACGCTCCAACTCTATGCCTCACCAGATCCACTTGTACCATCATCTGCTCCCGTGTACCGCGTACACGATCATCGTCAAACACAAGTAGATAGGGTGAGCTAGCAGTTAAACAAACATATATATAAAACATATATACATACAAACACACCAAAGGAATTTCATCCTTTGATTCCATATCACATAACCACCACCATGTCATCCATGGTCTACGTCTTTAGACGAATATCTCAAGATGTCTTGCTGCCACACCTACAAGCCACAACTTGTAGAGCACGTACGGGAACCTACTACAGACCATACTCTGTAACGCAGGTAGAGTTCCCAATACGAACATAGTTCGTAACATCCCAAGACTACAAAACTCGCCAGCCACTTACTAAGGAGGGCAATCTATTTGGACCCATCTGTACAATCCACAACTCGCACACTCACACCAGCAACACTTGCCAACCCGAGTGAAAACTCAAGAGTTCCTCGTGTTCATCCGTCATCCCAAGCCACAACTCATGAGATGCCATTCTGAGCCACATCTCAAGGAATGCCACGTGCTTAACCCCTATCCTGAGCCACAACTCAAGGAACACCAGCAAGCCAGCCTTCGAGATATCACCAAAGCCTTATAGACCACGCACATCCAAAGCAAGCAAAACTCAGTTTCTGCCTCTACAATATCGCCTGGCACTGCTCCTGAGCCGCTAGGCGAGATATGCTTCCAAACTGTCTGACGGGGGACACGTATCGCCAGGCGGCAAGCGCCTTTGATGCCATTGTTTCTGTAGTATCGCCTGGCGAGACGAGCCTCACTGCTAGGCGCCATGCGCTCTAGTAGCTTTTGCCTGACGGTTCAATTACCACCGCCTGGCGCTACACTAGTACTTGCGCATTACTAATTTTTAAGCATTCAAACAACTTACAACCTAAAACCTAGGCATCAAAGCCCATAGAAATTTCCACCAAGTGATTTTGTAAGTACTCACATGTTTATCTTTTTAACTATGTTTCACTTTCTATTCATATTTACCCATCCAATTGTACCAATATTAGACTCGCATAAGTTCATGTGGTTTTATTCCAAGTATGCCATCACCAAAATCATATTACCTGCACTTCAACCTTTCCCTCTATATAACCTCAATCTCCAACTAACCACCAATAATAGATTCATCACACTCAAGCTCATAAATATATCTCAAGTGCACTTAGCCAATTCTATTGAGACAATTCCCTTCTTACATTGCAATATGCCTAAGTCCAGCTATTTCCTGTTTACATTATAACACCTACTGCATTATCATGGTCGTCCCTTCCCAATAATATTCACAGAAATTCATACTACTAATTTACACATCTCATCACCAAAGACATTTTATCCAACTCCTCCTTCCAACTCCATAGATAACAATAACCTGATACACCAGAATCCCAAAACCATCAGTAATCCTTGTAGCCACGCAAAAATAAATATCTCTACGTTGCGCCTGGCGGCAGGCCTCGTGCCGCCAAGCGATGCATGTCATTCTGAAAAAAAATTTAGAATTTTGAGCACCTACAAGACCCTTCCAACAGTTCCCTAATGCAATTATTTGCCTATTTTCACAGTTCACACGTGAACATGATAACAGTGGTACAATATTCAACTTTAACTATAACCAATAACAATTCCAATACAGTTCAACCATAATTATACTCAATTCATCCAAACCCCCAATATGTCAACCCTAATATTCATACATAACCAATATCGCTTAATTTCCTTGCACCACACTGTAACTTCACAATTAATCCTCTCCTTTTAATCAATCTATGATTTAAACACCCTTTCCCCTCTAAGAGTTCTTCCTCTTTGATCGTCTCATTAAAGAACCGAGACCGTAGAAGTGATCTTGACGTAGGATCATCTCGAATTTGGGGTGGATTTGGGTCTTGAATGAAATTGGGTATGAACCCTAGAACGAATGGTTGAAAATTTGGAGGATGTTGATTTGGGAGTTTGCGTAACAAGAGGAATGCACGCCACTTGGAGGAGGTTCCAAGATAAATGACAAAGATTCGTTACTTTGAATCAGAGATTAAAAGATAATGACCTATGGTTATAAAGAGAACATCAAGACTTGAGAGAAAACTCACTTTTTCATAAAACTCAAATTTGAATACAAAGTGTTTCACAAGAGTTTATATATTATGGGCCAAAATACCAAAAAACCCAACACAACTAACGATCCGATAAGACCCAAACATAAACATTACAAAACAAAAATACAAAAAGAGTTCATATTTGACGATTTGAAGCTAATATGAGATCTCTTTGAAGGTTTTGGACATGATTCCATCAACTGCTCTAAAATCCCTATAACGGTCCTAGCCATGCCTCCATCATTGCCTTCGACGAGCTCTTTAATTTGTATCGATTAGTTTCTCCGTTCGTGTTAGTTTTCTACCTTTTTATTGGTCTAATATGTTTTGCCTTTTAATGTAGTCTTTCTTTTAGTTACATGTGTCATTTAAGTCATTTGTATGACTCTATGTGTAGATAGAGCATCATGTGGATGTAGAGACGTTTTGGTGTTTAGAGTTGTTCAAATTGGATAACAGATAAGGGAAGCTAATTACACTATTTTAAGTTATAGACATGTTGGAATTACTAATTGCATGGTTATACCATGATTTTCTTGAATGATTGAGATGTGCGATTAACTTTACTTATTGAATTGAGGGTTAAATCCTCATAATTTGCATGAAGGTTGTAGGATGAGGTTTTGAAATGTTGTTTGATTGACAATACAAAGGTGATAAATTGAGTTGATGAATGTTATGCATTGTAGTTGGTATGTTTTTGTATCTGGAATACTATTAGACTGAACTAGAATAACATAATTATGCATAATCAAGTTTTGCAGAATTATGCAGATTCGCTGGTCGAGGGGAAACTCGTTGAGCGAATCCAAAGTTAGTGAGTTTTTGACTTGGTAGTCGCTGAACGAGAATACACTTGCTAAGTGAATCCAAAGTCAGCGGCTTACTGGCTTAGGATTCGCTAGCCGAGTATCTACTCGTTGAGTGAATCCAAAGTCAAAGAGCTTACTGACTTTCTGAGTTCTAGTGATTCACTCGCTAGGCAAACGATCTTGTCGTTGAACGAATGGGCATTTGTGCACTTTTCACCTAGCGAATGGATGGCTTTGCTGAGCGAATGTACCAAAGTCTAGTAGTTATTCTATAATTAGTTTTGATGTTTTGTGAATGATTAAAGCTAATTCAAGGAGCAATAGTTGTGATACATAGTAGTGTATGCATTGGTAGTTGGATGTTATCTTAACACTCTAATAACCATTCAATTCTCAAGTAGAGAAGGATGAGGTATGTGGTGAGAGGAGCAAGAGGTCCTAATCTAGGGACTTTACCTTTGCCAAAGGCGTTAACAGACTAATCTTGTGTGTGGTAGGGTGAAACCCATTGGCAATAGCTTTGTAGAGTTGTAGAGGTCACCACAAGTGCACAACTTTCTATGATTCGATATTAATGCATGTATTCAGATAATTGAGTCTTGCTTGAGTCATTTTATATGGTATGCTTGGGTTTACAAATGATTATATGATTTATTAATAATGTGATGTAAATTGTAATTCTACTATATGAAAAACTCTTTTGCACATTAGTTTACCCTTCTTTCGTGTTTCTATTTGTGTTGTTTGTCTTTCTTTTGTGATGATCACTTCTTCGGTTTAGTGGAAGGTCTAAAGGAGCTGAAGTAAGTGATTAGTCTGTGTATAGAGCTAGAATTGGTTTTAGTTGGTTTGTATAAATGGTATATTTTTATAGTCCTATCTTTTGTAAGATTGAATTAATATATTTTATACACTGGATTATCTCTTTTAAACACTATATTGAAATATCATGTTTTATTAGTTTCAAGTTACTGAAATTAGGACGTTATATTTTGTATTTTTACATAATTTACTCAATAGTTTTTGTTTCGTTCATCATTTCTTTTACTATGAAGTCTATTATTTACATTTTTATACATTGTCTATATTATTTAAATTTAATTTTGATTAACTTAATCATAATATATTGTTTAGAATAATTATATACAATATATTTTATTCTATTTTAAATACACTCGTCCAAGCAATCAAAATATTATTATTTAATTTTATAAAATAAAATACTCATATTAAAGTGTAGTTATATTTTTATAAATTTAAATTAATATAATTAAAATTTTTAAAATATCGTGCGTTGGTTCAAAACCTGGTTTTATTCAAAAGAAAGTCTGTAAAACACTTCTTTAAATATGCATTTCATACAAGAGGTATAATTCAATGACTGGAGGAGGATCGTGCATGAAACATGATAAACTTTCCGATATTTTGACTCTTTTCATCATTTAATAAAAATAATAAAAATTTCTTGTCTCCTGCACACGTATATTTTTTTTTGTAAGTAAAACTTTTAAAATGAGTTATAACCCACAAGTCAATTTGACCACGAATTCAAGTTGAATTTGGTTGAAAAATAATTATAAATTTTAATATGAATCAAAAATAAACCTAATCTATTAAGAATCAAGCTCATTCAAGTTAAATATATGATAAACTATATTACTCACCAATCCACCAATAAGTTTTAAATATTAAATTAATATATATATATATATATATAATATTAAAAAAATAAAACTCTAAATCTAAATACTATTCTCTTTAATTCATTGCATTTTTCGTTCCCTCTTCTACTCTCGAACTGCTGCTTCTAGATTCTATATTATTTGTTTGTTCATTTTCACGGTTCTAACTTCTATCTATAATCTTCCTCCTTCACTCTCATTTTATAATTTATTTTGAGACATGATAAATATTCTTAATTGGCTAAAACCCCTTTGGAGAAAAACCTTCCTAGCGCGTTGGTTTCTATTTTTGTGGCCCCATGTTCGTTTCTATTTTTGTGTTCCCTGTTTCATAGTAAAAAAATACTATTGGAAAGCATGGTCAAATCAAATCCAATTAATCTGGCACTTAATAAAGTTATATATCTATATGTTAGAAAGATAAAAAAAAATATTTTAGATAACTTGACGAGAAATAAGTGGCAGCAGATGACAATTTGAAGAGGAAGCCACCATTATTTGTGTGAATATAAGCTTGAAAAGATAGGTAAACTTATTTGATTCACGCACTGGATTCGTTATCCAATATTTATTCTTTTATAACTTTAGATAGGTGAAATTGCATAGAAAAAGTATCAAGTATGCAAAATCATCGGAATTAAGAAAAATTGCATTTAAAGAATGTATTATTTAAGTGAGTAGTATTGATATCAAAGTAAGTTTGAAAATGGATGTTGCTACTAGATGGTATTCTACCTATCTTATGTTTGAGAGTGCAATTAGATATCGATGTGCCTTTGCAAGCTTAGCTATTTGTGACAGAAATTATGTTCATTGTCCATCAAATGATGAGTGGAAAAGGGTTGAAATAATGTGAGTTCTTAAAGTCATTTTATATAATGACTAATTTGATTCGGGTTCTTATCCAACTTCAAATCGTTACTTCATGCAAATTTGGAAAATTGAATGTTTGTTGCGGAAAAATGCAAAAAGTCATGATCCGATGATTAAAGATATGTGATTGAGTATGATGAACAAGTTTAGTAAATATTATGGCCACTATTGTGACATTCTTGCTATTGGGGCTATTCTTGATCCACGGATGAAGTTTGAAGCAACTTGGTTTTGTTATTCAAAGATTGATCATTCTACTTGTGAAGAAAATATTAATGTTTTAAAGGATAACATGTATAAATTGTTTCAAGAATATGTCAAATTAAATCCAAATGAGCCAAAGAGTTCAAGTTCTCAAGTTTCTCCTCCAACACAACTTGCTTCTTTTACGAATGATGAGCAAGTGATGGATGCATTTGAAGTGAGTTTTAAATTCTCAAATTTCTCCTTTAACACAACTTGCTTTATTTTATTTCTTACTTATGAATGACATATTAAATATTTTTCATATTTTCTTAGGAATATGTTGATTATTTGAGCCAATATGTTAATGACACTGGAAGGTCTCAATTGGATCTTTATTTACATGAAATGAATCTTGATCCAAATTTTTTTGATAAGTTGGATGTATTGAGCTATTGGAGGGATCGTCGAGATCATTATCTAAACTTGTCTAAGATGGCTTGTGACATGCTTAGCATTCCAATCACTATCATTGCTTGTTAGTGAATCTGCCTTTAGTCTGAGTTATTGTGTGCTAACCAAATATCGTTTTTCCATTCTTCCAGAGAATGTTGAGGCACTCATTTTAACACAAAATTGGTTGCATGATTTTGAACTAACATGTAACATTATTGTTAGTACTGTGAAATAAATTTAATTATTTATTACTTAGTCTTTTAATATTATTAGTTAACATTATTTTTTTCTTATTTTATTATAGATCAGAATAAAGAAGATGCTTCAAGAGTTTTAATACTATAGTTTAATAAGTGACAAGAATGATTTGATGTTAGATAGTAATTTGTATTTTTGTGATTTTGGTTTGTATTTGAAATTTAACATAATTTTGGATTGTATTGAAGTTTATTAGATTCTAATTAGAATTATAATTTAGTTTTTTTTGGGACTGAAAAAAAAAAGTTATGTTTTTTCTTAATTAAGTGAGTCATAGAGTCAATCCGTTTAACCCACCAACACGTGGTGAGTTGATTCGAATTCTAATTTTTTTAGCTCGCTAATGAGTGAATCGGATTGGGTTGACTCACTAAGTGGTCAACCCGTGATGAACCAAATCGAATTGAGTAGAGTGACCCATTTTGACAACTATATGTGTAAGATGGTGATGTCCGCAAAATTTAAAGAATTATGGACAATGTTGGGTTATATTTTGTGATGTAATCTTGCCGAGGTAGGATAAATTCTCCAACCTAAATTTAACAAACTTGCATGTGTTTTTTTTTTCGGTCTTGATTTGGATCAAAGGTCACGTATTTAACGTGTAAAGTAATTTAAATTTCAATATTTGGTAAAGTAATTTATTTTAATTTATTGTTATTCTGAAATATATTTTTTTTTGTTTATTAAGATTTAATAATATTTTTTATTTTAATTCTAATTTATATATTTTGTTTAAAGTATTTATAAAATATTTATTTTTGTGAATTATTTTCCTAAAATATGTTATGTGAAATAATTTATTCTATTGTATGATAAAATCATTTACAAATGTTTTACCTATTTTGTTTGTCCCTAAAAATCTCGTGTAAAATTTTGGAAAGAAGTGTGTTGAAGGAACAATTTTGGGGAAAAAAAATTATAATTCTCTGTTGTTCGTAGGACACATGAAGTTTAATAAAACCTTTCTTATGTAAAGAAATCTGAGATTAATGATGGTGGGGTAATTTATCATTTGGATGGAATGATTGAATTGACTTGGAAGGATTTTAAAAACATTGTGTTAGATAAGAGGAAGAAATTGTTCGGTCAATTTTTTATGCAGTAATAGGGAAATTTGTAACTCTTAAGGGAAGCCAAAAGTACAATTTTATCTTTACAAAAAAGTGTGACCTTACGTAATGTGTAAAACTATGATTGTATATTAAATTCATTATTCATTTTCCTGCATTTCGACTTTTTACACAATCAAACACAAAATATTCACTTTATCAGTTTATTTACACAACATAAAATTACATCCATTTTATCTTTTATTATTCCCTTTATCGGTTCTGGCGTCCTTTTTTTCCTCCTCGCTGTAAACCAAATAAAAAATAACTTCCGTTTTCAAAAATAAAAAAAAAATACTTATCATTTTAGTTTATCGTAAATTTTAATCCAATAATGTACTCAAATTTCTAACTCCAATTCAATGAAGTCATTCTCAACTTTTTGTATAGAAGATTGTAGTAACAAGACAACCTTCTTTTCATGAGTCATCCATCATATCAAATTTTACAGTGTACATATACCACGTTTGGAAATGGAAAAGAAATGAATTTCAGAAGCCTCTACTTCAAAATTTACAAGGGTGAAAATAAGGACAAATAAAATAATTGACAGCAATAGGCAATAACAGGAAGAAAGTCCTCGATTCTTGATTCCTCAGAACTTGGCTGATTGTAATAAAAAGAGAAGCCATATCCACAAAGTTTAGTACTTTTCACAAAAGCCTGGTTCCAAAACTCCTGCTTCTGGTGAGAGAAGTTCGGTAATCTTCGTTGTCTGGCAGGGACAATAACCACGATCGCACTAGTCAACTCCATTATTTATCTTTTCACATAAGTTTCCACTCTGAAACACCAAAAACAGGCTCGTAACCCAACCAAAATGTGTGTGATACGATCTAAGAGATTAGCTGCGCTGTTAAGTCAAAATAAACAACAGAAATGGTGAATTCCATACAGGCTCATAATTAGAAATTGACAAGATATTGTGATTTGATTTATGCGAATTATGTATCATTGCCAAGCAATGGTAGAATTTGCCAACCTGGCCACAAAAAGGAAGAATTTGCTAACTTATCCAGCCTCAGCAACATTAATATACCTTCAATGTAATTTTTGTATATTATACTCCTTCACTGTTTTAAGAGAAAACCAATCTTGCAGATCCAACTTTTGATTGAAAAGGAATTTAACATTTCTTTTATTGGATTCTTTCCAAGGTCATACACATATAGACCGTCTATCTTATTCTCATAATTTCACTCTTCCAGGAGCTCCCAGATGCGATAAGGAAAACAACACTGACAAAGACCAAACCGGAACAAAAGAATTCAGGTAAGGAAAAAAAAGTTAAGAACAATTTCCTTGATGTACAGGAAACATAATGAGCTCGTGAAGAGTTTGTAATGCCTTTTTTAATGCATATATCACTGCACCCAATATTCAATTCAACTGTAATGCCTTTTTTTATACATATGAGGTTTACGACACTTGTTTCAATTATTAGGAAAATGATTGTTTTTCTTTTCAAAATTTCTTTTTACAATATTAAAAAAATCAGTTCGTCGGAAAAGTAAATCAAACTCGCAATCCTTCCAAACGCTGAACCAAAAGGTTAACCCGCCAAAACTAACCTAGTAATAGGAGTTTAATTAGTTTATGCAAGGTTTTAGGTTTAAACAAAATCTAATAGTTAGAGCAAAAGCAACCACTTCTCGACATCTCTAAGATCAGCAAAAGCAACCTACATCAACAACCATTTCTATACCTCAAAAATACGTATTTTTCTTCGTCCAAATTCAACGGTAAAAGCGGAAAATTCTAAAAATTTGAGGGATAAAAGGAGAAACGGACACAAAAAATAACTGGGAAGCTTCCTCTTGGGTCCCCACAGAATAGAACACAAACAAAAGAGATCAGACAACTAAAAAGATAAGTAAACAGTCCTATCCTGAATTATTGCCCAAATTACCTACGTTATCCAATACACACCATCATATCTGGAAAATACCTATCATCAATTCTTCTGATTCTACCGATAATAGATTTACAAACAGAACCTAAATTTCTGCAGCAAATAAATAAGTAACAAATGAGAGTTTTCCTTACCAGGAACATCCTTACGTGGCGAGGCAAAACAGAGAATGGAACGCCCCAGAACGGAGAGAGCGGAAACAATGGCAGCGACGTAGAACACCATCATCAATCCGAGAACCCACGGCATGAGCATAAACCCGATGAAAAAAGTCACCGATCCGCAGAGCATGAGAGCCACCGAAATCCCCAGAAGCAGCGATGCGAACCCTGCCGGCGTTATCTGAGCCCCCGCCGTTGAGCGCCTGGCCGGAGACTCCGGCATGAGCGGCGGAGAACGGAGGAGGTTGAAGACCAGAGCCGACAGCTCGCAGAACACCCTAGATTGCTGATCTTCCGGTCCTCTCATGGTGTTCATTTTCGATAAAAAAAAATTAAGGGAATTAGAAAAAAAAAACGCAATAATAAGAAGAAATTGGGATAGTGATTTAATCGAAATGAAAAATGGAATTTATAGAAAGGAGGGAGAGGAGAAATAAAACGTGATCGATGTAGTGTGATAAGGTTAGGTTAGGTTTGAAAGACAGAGGAAATTGGGATTTGCAGAGAGAAGTGAGAAAATTGTGGTGTATTTGGTTAGGGGATGTTGCAACTAATGAGACGTTGTCGTTTTATTTGTTGAGAGTGGTGTAATGAAGATGATTATGGTGAAAAAACAGAGGGAGGGTAAGGGAAAGTGATTAATGTATGCAGGGAAGAAACGAGAGAAGAGAGGTTGTTGCGTTGAAGGCAAAAGCTGTTGCGTTAAGTTTGGGTTTTGGTTTTGCACAAAGGGAAAGGGATGGGTCATAACATAATGGATGAATCATCAATATGCATATGCAGAAGAAGTTGACATAAAGGATTGGTACAAATGGAATTGCTTCTCATCAATGCACCAAATATTAGGAAGATAAGGGGGAGACTTTAGGCGGTATCTGTAATCTATAATACAATAATAACATTTCATTTTTGTCCTAAAAAACTATGCAAAGATCACAGACATGCATGACATCGTGACGTCGGTATTTCAGACTAGTCATCCATTTAAAAAAATAATTAGTCATATTACTTTCTTCTTTCTCTATTTAAAAATATTTGTAACTTTTCTTAAATTTAGATACAATTAATTAAAAACTAGTAATAGAAAATAAATTCAAATCAAAATTATATTCCAAATAAAATTACATAAAAAAATATGTGATAGACTAAAAACCAATCAACATAGGTTTATTACAGTAACATAGAAATATTTAATAATAATATTAAACTAAGATATATGATCATATACTCCACGAAAAAACATCATAAATAAAAGTTTAACTTTTAGTGATCAAAACAAATTTAATAAAGTATCTTATAATTTTGATGCTAATAAATAATTTTAAATTTAATAAACTAATAATTTTTTTTAAGTATATTTAATTGAATAAAACAATCCAACCATCAAGAAGAGGTAGATAAAACTTTACAAAAACTTTAGTTTATTTTTCTCTACTTATGATTGATAGATAAAATTTATTAAAACCTCACCTAAAAGAAGGCCAAACTTATATTAAGGGTTTCAATTTTTCAAACCATCTTAAGAATTATCAATACTTGCCTCACACTTTCCAAGAAAGCTTCTAACATAACAAATCAACTTTCCTACAATTGTACCCTAAGTTTGGTATTGTTAGAAAGATATCAATACAAAAGGTATTTTAAACATGATAAATAACCCTAAGTTTGGTATTGTGAGTACCGGATAGATATCAATACAAAAGGTATTCTAAACATGATAAGTTAAGTGTAACATATATACTTATGTCAACTAAAACCATTATATGTAGATTTAAAATGCATTTTTTTAGCAAAGGGTTGTATTCGCCGAGTACTTAAAAATGTGTCCAATTAAATTTTGTAAAAGTCATCTTTGTTTGAATTTAATTATTAGAAGTTTATGGCTACAGGACTATATATTTCAGTCGATTGAAAAATAGAAACAACAGATTAATTTGTTCATGAAATATGATTCAACATATTGAAATATAAAATCAATTAACTAATATTCTGCAAAATTTTGCAAAAACACGAAAAATACCAGACTCACTCAAAGAACATGCTTTATCATACAAGATTGATTCCCATTAATATATCAAACTTAGTTATATAATGAGATTTTACACTGATTCACTTAATCAATTCATGATTGAGCTTAATTTTTCTACAAATTTGGATTCATTATATAAGGTAAGTAATTTGGTATTTTGGGAATATTAACTTTTTTGTTCATGATACCATTAGAAACATACTATCAGATAAACTGATACAAGATACACACAACAAAACCAGAAAAGCGAAAAAAAAACTGATGTTGATAGAAACTGATATAATCAGTTGATAGAAACTGATATAATCAGTTGATTAAAACATAAAAACAATCGATTCAAAAATTGACACCAATAAGGAAAACACGAGTGCAACACAACAAATGCAATGCATGGCCTAAGAGCCACCCTACTCAATCATTTCTTAGATTGTCTCTATTGTAGATTGTGGAGAAGTTGTCATTGAAATTGTGGATCTAATCATCAAGGTCTTGAAACCTTGTACTGCAAAAAGCATGATGCTCATTCTGAGACACGTTGAGCTCTTGGAGTTAGTGGAGAACCAATCTTTCAAAATGAGAATAGGTAGGGTCAGTTTCCTCTAGAGCATTATAAAGCTCAATGGCCATTAGTTCAGGTCCAAAGGCATCTTCCTCATCTTGGTTAACTCCATTTGGTCTAACCTCATGATCATTTGGTACAACATTCTATGATCCATGTGTTGTCCACCTTGGTGAAACCCATGCATGTTGAGAACAAAGACTCCATTCAGCAGGAGTAGACTCTTCAGGCTCTTCTACCACATCCACTCCAAAATGCTCAAAGAATTTGGATATAAGCACAAGGAAAACCTTAAGCTTTTGTATTCTTAGTTGTTGATGAAAGGCCTCAAAGTTTTCAGCACTCAACCAGGAGAAAAACAACACCTTGGGGATGGTAATTTGCTTACAAGTTATCGTAATGAGGAACACCTGACTTCTGTCCTCGTGGCCTTCAAACCAAGCCTCAAGTCTCCCATGGTTCTCCGCAATAGGAGAGGTTGGTGTGGGAGGAGTGGAAATTTCCTTATCAGATTGTACATTTCTTTGGCAGCGAGGAATTATGTGTTATGGTTTGGCTCTTACAAACAAATATGAATGCAAATCTATGATGCCAATAACAATATTTATAGAATCAGCACATTAAATTTTATAATCAATCAATTAATTTGCAAAATATTTTCGTAATTAATGCAGCATGAGTGATCAAAGCCAATTAAATGCACTATAATCTACGTGATCATAAAGCATGATATTTCCCAGGGTTTATGTGTTGTCCACTCATTTCATATCACAATAAATGAATGCACATTGGGAATCATATAATAAAAGTGCTTTATGGTCAATGAAAATTGATAAGATAGTTTTAGTTGATGTAATAGTTATTACCACAGTACATACAATGTCACGTGATGTGTTATTTAACTTGGTCAATCAATTAAATTTAATTCATGCAAATTCAAAATCAACATAAGTGAAATCAATAAATAAAAAGTACATAGTTAGCAGATTAAAAATGTTCCACATCATACGTATTGCATGTAGTGACAGTTTAAGTGAAATCTATTTATTGTTTCATAGAATCAACAGATTAAAACACAGCCAGATCACACTTTATGTAGTATTTAACTATTTAAGTGAAATTAACATATGATTCAATAAGATTAACAAGCCAGAAATGTATCAATCACATTTTTCATATCCAAAATACCTAATTTTGTTCTAAGCTTGTTAAACCTATCACAAACAAGTGATTTAGTGAACAAATCAGCTAATTGATTCTCAATTTTAACAAACTTAATTTCTCAATCACCTTTTAGTGCATGATCTTTAATAAAGTGATGTCTTATCTCAATATGTTTGGTTTTAGAGTGTTATATTGAATTTTTAGTTAGATTAATTGCACTAGTGTCATCATAATACAGGGGTACATTTACCAATTTCACATCATAGTCTAAGAGTTGATGCTTTAGCCATATGATTTGAGCACAACCATGAAAGTGCCACACAAGCTTGTTTCTTGCTATTCCATGATATCGAACTTGAGCCAAGTACGTCACAAGTTCCACTTGTGCTTTTCCTATCCAATTTACATATTGCATAGTCAAATCTAAAAAGCCACTAAGAGTTATCTTAGAATTACTTGGATATCATAATCCAACATTGATTGTTCCTTTCAGATACTTGAGAATTCTTTTTTGCAGCTTTGTAATGTGACTCTTTTGGAGTGGATTGAAATCTTACACATAAGCACACACTAAATTGAATATCAGGCCTACTTGTTGTTAGATAGGACAAAAAACTAATCAACCCTCTATATTTGGTTAAATCAACTTGTTGCCCAACCTCATCTAAGTCCACGTAACAATTTGTGGCAATTAGAACGAAAACTTCTTTGCAATTCTCCATTTCAAACATTTTCAACAGGTCAAAACAATATTTTGACTGGCTTAAAAATGTTCCTTAGTCGAGTTGTTTGACTTGCAACCCTAAAAAGTATGTTAGCTCACCCATCATAGACATTTCAAATTCACCCTGCATAGCTGCAATAAACTCTTCATACATTATTACTTAAACCAAAGATAATATCATCAACATATACTTGAACAAGTATTACATCACTTTCATGTTTTCTAATGAGGAGTGTTTTATCAACAACTCCTCTAGCATATCCTTTTGATAAAAGAAAATTTCTTAGCTTTTCATACCACTATCGTTGTGTTTATTTCAAACCATACAAGGCCTTTTTCAATTTAAAAACATGATTAGGATAAAGATGATCTTCAAAGCCAAGAGATTGTGATACATACACTTCTTCATTTAAGAAACCATTTAAGAATGCACTTTTCAAATCTATTTTAAACAGTTTAAATTTACACATGCAAGCATATGCTAATAGTAATCTCACAACTTCTAGCCTAGCCACAGGTGTATATTTTTCATCAAGTTCAATGTCTTCCTCTTGATTATACCTTTTAGCCACTAACCTAGCTTTATTTCTAACTATATTGGTATCTTGATCCATTTTGTTTCTAAACACCCATTTAGTACCAATTACATTCATGTAATCACTTTTAGGAACTAGAGACTACACATCATTTCTAGTAAATTGGTTTAGTTCATCTTGCATAGCAATAATCCAATTACTATCATTTAAAGCATCATTCACATTCTTAGGTTCAATTTGAGAAACAAATGCAACATATTCACAGTAAGTAAGTTTGGTCTAGTGGATACTCCCTTATGAATGTCACCAATAATGTTGTCCCTTGATAGCCCTTTAGGTGTAATCCATTCCTCGAGTAAATTGTTGTGAACTGTTGTTCCAATCGACTATTTTTCCTTTTCAGCTGATTCATTTCCTGTTCCAAATTGCTTTTCTAAGACAATATATTCCTCATTTGCATCTTTTAACACTTGATCTTGCAGTTTAGAGTTAGATTCATCAAATAGAACATGCATAGACTCTTCAACAATCATTAATCTTTTATTATATACTTTATATGCATGACTATTTGTAGTATAACCAAGAAATATACCTTCATTCGCTCTAGCATCAAACTTGCCAAGTTGTTCTTTGCGATTATTTAAAATGAGGCATTTACAGCTAAACTGATGAGTTCAAATTTTTGCCCTCATTTAATATTTAAATTTGGGGATTTAATTGAATTTTCTGTGCTTAAAGATTGATTTAATTAGGATTTGTGATTATTGGATTTATTGAGTAAGTTT
>Ga0099822_1001113_pt1 | contig 29880 bp, 10 predicted proteins | sample CowpeawhiteBW_FD_76839 | JGI IMG/M metagenome (GOLD analysis project Ga0099822, IMG submission 76839) | Root nodule microbial communities of legume samples collected from California USA - Cow pea white BW | ecosystem: Host-associated > Plants > Roots > Nodule | place: USA: California | collected... | reverse complement strand
AGTCCATTTCTTGTGGCGTGTTTCAATCCTGAAACAGAGGAGTATCAAAGCGTATGTCGTGTGATGTCTGGTTTTTCAGATTCATTTTATATAGAGGTATAAATTGTTGACTTCAAAGTATTCTGTGCCATGCGAACTAACTCGAAGTACCATGTACTCCCTCATCTTAAGTTGAGGATGTGATCCTAATTATTTTTTCCCTAACCCTGTGCTTGAAATATGAACTCTTAAACATCTATGTCGGATCTATGGTTTCTTTTTCTTACATAGTTGAAGTTCATAATAGTTGATTGTTAACCCTTCTATGCCACTGCAGATGAAAGAATTTTTCTCTGGGGACAGAGTCTTGTCCAAAAAACCGCCATATTATCAAACAGGAGAGGCACCAGACATTTGGTTTTGTCCAGAAGTCGTTTGGGAAATAAAAGGAGCAGACTTTACAGTATCCCCAGTTCATCATGCTGCAATTGGTTTAGTTCATCCATCTCGGGGCATTTCAATCAGATTTCCAAGATTTATTTGCTGTGTCTCAGACAGAAACCCAGAAGAATGTAGCACAGCTTCCGATATAGTTGAAATGTTTCATTCTCAGACTCGGAAGATGGATGTCACGGCTAAATAGTGAATGTATATAACCAGTTTTTGTGTAAATCATGTTGGTGTCTGCTTATTGAAGGGTTTAACATTTTGCATGTACATAGTAGAAATTTTAACGGTAGATCCCTTGGCTTGTAGGACTCTTTGTAGGCCACTAAGAAGTTACCATATCCCACTTATTTTGTGCTAGCTTCTTTCTATTTGACCAATGGATACAGTCCTCGTCATAAAACTTTGTACAGGTTTGAGATACTTTCATATTCAACAAACAGTCTACAACATTAAATGTGGGGTGAAACCAACATATGGATAACTAGTTGGTTGAATCTTACGCATTTTCTTTAAGTACCCTCATAAAACTTTTGGACATCTCATTCATTCCGGATTGTAGCTGTTTATCATGGCATTAATCACTTGTTTGTCACAACCTTGTTTGACTTTACTGTTATTTGTTTGGTTGGTCCACATGAAAAAGAAGAGAGAAATAGATTATATTCTTGGGAATGCCACTATTCCTCAGAAGAAGGAACAAGAGTAGTTATACTTGAAGTAAACCTATCAAATTAGTAGTTATACTTGAAGTAAACCTATCAAATTTCTTGATTGAGGTATGCATAATCTTTCACTTTCTCCTACTTTGAGGCTTTCTTGTCCGAGATGCCAATGGTGAGTTGGACCATCTATGCTGAGGAAATTCCCATGAGGAATAAAAATATTAAACCATCAGCCGAAGGTGTTTATAGAATGGTTCTTGAAGTTTAGAATTACAAGGTTGAAGCTTTGAAGTACAAGAAGGTTAAAGCACAAGTGCATCGGTTCTTCGCTTTTCCCCCAAGAAAAACATTGGAAAATTGGCATTATAAAGAGCCTGTTTTCGTTTGACCGCGACTTGCGAATTTCTGAATTATTTTAAGGAGCTTATTTGAATCTATTATGGCCAAAATTTCACCACAAAAAAAAAAAAGCACCATCAAATATTGTACTAGGAGACTAACACTCAAAAGCAGTGATACAAATCTTTTAAATTTCGACCTAATCTTTATATCTAAAGATTAATATGGAAAGATGTTTTTAAAATGTAAAAATATTTTAGTAATAAACCATAAATTTAATATATCAATGCTATGCTTATCTCATTTAAAAAAAAAACTAACTAGTTTTTAGCTCCAACGTTTCATAAATATTTGAAAAATTGATTATTTATTCTTCAAAATTTAGAAAACTTAAGTACCTTTATGAGTAGCATTCATTTTCTGCATGTGTGTTTGCTAACTTTTTAAAAAAATAGACTTATAACTCAAATTAAGTTTCTATAATGCTTAACCTATCTATTTTTCTCATGTGACATATTTGAGTAAGAGTTTCAATCGAAGTCATCTTGGTTTACAATGATTGATTTATTATCGGATGAGTTAAAAATGAATTAGTTCAATCAATTTTATTTTATAGTGAGTTAAAAATTTTGTAATTTAATTCAATCCATCATGGTTTAATAGGTTAGTAGGTTGACTCACTTAATAATGTTTTGTAATTTCAAATCATTCTATATATTTATTATAATACAATCAAAGTGAATTGATTTGACTTATTATTTTATAAATTATTTATAGCATTACAGTTAAAGTCTTCATCTATTTTATTAAACATTATTACAAAGATACTGGTTGAAAATTAAAATATTAACTTACATAACTTGATAAACAAATAAACTAAACATATAATTATTCAAACATTATTAAACATTATTTTAATATTTAAAAATATCAAATTATCAACCTATACAATTAAAAATAATAAATAGTTAAAAATTTGTGAAAATGGTAACAAAATTAATAAAGTATTATTGTTGGTGGGGTTGTGAGTCAACCCACCTTCAATCCAGTTCAAATTCAAAATTAAACGACTTTCTCTAATTTGACTTATATTTAAAAAATAAATTATTTTTTCAGCCCAATGTAAATCAAATCCCTAATAAATCACTTTAACTCACCAATTTGAATTCAAACTTTAATAAATGATAAGTTAAACTTAAAAAACTATAATATGTAAGAAGTATAACTTCAATTTTACACGTTAGACTTACGCAAATCTGATACTCCTCAACCTATTTCCATTAAAAATAAAATTCAATCAACATAAATTAGTTTGAAAAGTATATGTAAATTAAAAGAATAAATAACATATCGATATATAATTTTTTGGTTTTATTTAATCTCAAACTTATTATATATTAAAATTTTGCTTTCAAAATATTATCTTAAAAATCGTTTCAAACAAAGTTTTAATTTTACCAAGTAAAAGTATCAAGCTAACACTAATAAATAAATAAATAAATAGTTATCGAGGTACAAAAAGTAGTTTCTTTATTATTTCTTAATGTAAAATGTGACTTTTAATAAAAGAAAAGTTTTAATTTGTCTAGGTGTGATCTTACTACACATACACATGCATAATAAACTCTAATCAGTAAAGGTGAAAAAGGAGGGTAAAGAAAAGTAAGTAGGCATGGGCATGCTTTGTTGGTACGTGCAATTGGAGTTGATGGAGACTTGGATCCGAAAACCCGTACCCGGTGATTACGTGACAAACTCATTCAGTCACACTCCGTCTCTCGCACACAACGGGTGCTGCGTTATGCAGTGGTAGTAATAGAAAGTGGTCAGCACCAACAAACAAACGCATTTCGTTACATATACATATTACAGACGATTCAGAGCGCGATTCCAAATTCCTTTCTCTCTCTCTCTCTCTCTTCAATGGCAGGAATCCGCTTGCAACCGGAGGACTCCGACGTCTCCCAACAGTCTCGAGCGGTGGCTGTCGCCGCCTCCGATCTGGTCTCCGACGACGACCGCTCCGTAGCCGCCGATTCCTGGTCAATCAAGAGCGAGTACGGAAGCACTCTGGACGATGACCAGCGCCACGCCGACGCTGCCGAAGCTCTCTCCAACGCCAACCTTCGACCTAACTCTGATTACAGGTTTTCCTCTCTCTCTCTCTCTCTCTCTCACTCACGCTCGCGCCTTGCTCTGAACTTTTAATGAACACGAGATTGTATCGAATTAATTGCAATTGTGTTTTGTAAAGTGCTGCTCTGTGGACTGGACTGTGTTGGAGTTGATTTATAATTCATTGTTTGCATTACTTCTTCGGTACTTGTTATGCTTTGAGATTGCAAGTTCTTGAATACGCATAAGGTGAAACTAAAACACGTTGTTTAGCTCTAACCGAAATACTTTGAATTAATGTTAGGAGGAAGAGGACGTTAGTGAAGTAGAATGTTAAGATCTGGTTCGTTTGGTTTTTGGCATTTGATTTTAGGGGAGTGGCGGTAGTTTATATATGATGTCCGCTGATAGTTTATGGATCTGATCTGAATCTTTGTAACCGTGAGGATTTTTGGAATTTGAGATTTTCTTTGAGGATTTACGGTTGGGAAATCGTGTTTGTATGATTGAATCTCATTCTGGATTCACCGATACAGACGGCCTTTTCTTATTCCCTGTTCATTTTTCTGCGTGCAGTTCTGATAAGGATGAACCCGATTCTGAAGCGGTCTCATCCATGCTTGGATTTCAGAGTTATTGGGATGCTGCATATGCGGACGAGCTTACAAATTTTCGTGAACATGGTCATACTGGTGAAGTCTGGTAAATAAAACTTCGATTGCATAACGTGCTTTGCTGGTCTACATGACTTCGGTGTAGATGTTAACTATGCTTTTGAGTGGTGGAGAATTATAGTGATTTTTAATCTGATTTTGGATCACCAAGATTACATGTATTCTGATTTTATTTTTGTGTCTGAAAAGACGGATGAGCATTTTTAGGAACTTATGTATGGTAACAGAATTAGTTAGAAATATTATATAGCATCATTTACACACCTTGAATTTGATTCTCTGCTTCCCCTCAGTGAGGAAGAAATTTGTTTGTTCGGATCACTGCTTCATATTTTTCCAGTCTGGCCTATAATTCTGAGATTCTATACCTGTATTCCTTAATAATAAAGAACTGTGGCTTCCCTTTTGCTTTCTATTAAAGTTTATTTGAACTTGTCAACTTCTAGACACTGATGCATTTATATGCAATTTGTTGGAAGTGATGTATTCTCTGGGTTTTCATAGCAATAATGTTTAGTTATGTTTTTTTGTCCTTGTTTTTTCCATTTATGTAGGTTTGGAGTTGATGTGATGGAAGTTGTTGCATCTTGGACAAAAGCCTTGTGTGTTGAAATTTCTCAAGGTCGCATACCAAATGATGTTGATGCTGTTAAGGCTGAAGCTAGTGAACTAGATGATAAACTTTTGTCTAGTTGGAGCGTGTTAGATATTGGAACTGGCAATGGTTTACTTCTTCAAGAATTAGCTAAACAAGGGTATGGTTTCATGTTTGGCCATATTTTGGTGACAACTATACTAATATATGTGTGTGTAAATAAATGGAAATATATATTTCTAAATAACCACAAAGACCATTGTCTTTCTCTTTAATTTTGCAACAATATTTTACCATCCATCTTCTCTTCTATCGACAAAAATGTCTCAGCGCCTTGTTCTAATTGATGGACAGCAGAAGGGTTTACTATTTGTACCAAATAAATATGTGAACACTTTTTTAATGATAATTTCTCGGCGGCAAAGGTAATAAATGGTTTATATTAAGTAATTTATAAAAATATATGAAAATTTAATTAAATACTTGAATCAAATCAATCCATATAATATAAGATCATGATCTTGCATGCCATTGAAGCTATAAGGATGAGATTTTTCTATACCAAACTCGTTTAAAAATAATCTTATGTGTTTCATGATTATCTTTTTAAAGGAAATAAATTAAATGATTAAAAATGAAAATTTAGTTTGAAACCGTACTGGTTAGAAGAAAGTTTCTTGGAATGAAACCAAATCTTGCCTTCTTTTCAGGTTCTCTGATTTAACTGGGACTGATTATAGTGAGAGGGCTGTCAACCTTGCCCAAAGCCTTGCTGATCGTGATGGATTTTCCAACATCAAATTTTTGGTATGTTCTAGTTTTAGTGTTTATATGCATCTCTGAATGCACAGTTCTGCTTAATTGTTTCCTTGTGTATCCCAAAGGTAGTAGATTACTAGTATCTGAGATTGTCTGTTTAGCATGCTAAACATACTGCTGTACTGTTGATAAGTGAACATTACCCTATCCGGTTATTCCCCTTGATTCTCAATCCTAATACTCCGAGTATTTTTCAGCAAACTTATAAATGATGATATGCAATCCTTTAGTTTCACACAGGTTGAACCAGTAGTGTCTGATTTTAGCTTGCCATTTTTCCGATAATCTGACGGGTCTTCATGGGCTTTTGTAATGATTAACTTCCAACCTATTATTAGTATCCGTCTGTAGTTGACAGTCGCTGGCCTTCCATTTATAGACAGTAAATATAACGTGTTTAGTGGAAAATCAATACAGAGCTGACATAATAGGAGCTACTACTGTAAACCAAGTGCATGAGAAATATGAACCAGGTGGAAGAATTTATGTTACTAAACACGTTATCATCTAGTTCCAATATATTCTAATATATTCGTAACACTTTTATCACATTTCATTATGTTTTCTTGTATTTGATAAATTGCATTTGTGGTTGACCTTCCAAGTTGTATCTTGGCATCCCTGTTTTGCATACAAACTATCATATCATTACATTCTTGAAATGTCTTGTGCATAATGCATTGGGTTTAACTATTTTAAGGTTGACGATGTCCTTGAGACTAAGTTAGAACAAGAGTTTCAGCTTGTAATGGATAAAGGGACGCTCGATGCTATTGGATTGCATCCTGATGGTCCTGTCAAGAGGTAAAGAAAATAGTCAGTTCTGTTTTCCATGATTCTATCATAAGTCTATTGGAATGATGTTATTTTGCTTTATCAACCTGTGTTTAACATTTCTTTCTTGCTCGTACTTATTCGTTCTCCGAAAAAGAGTCTACTTTACATGGTACCGTGGAATTATATTATTGCTTTCTTAATTTCAGGATGATGTATTGGGATTCTGTTTCGAAGTTGGTTGCTCCTGGTGGAATCCTTGTAAGCACTTAAAAAATCATTCAAATCTGATACTGAATGTTTAAATTTACTACCAAGTTTTGTGGGTCATGGCATGGACTGTACCTGTTATTAAGTGGGATTATTTTTATTCATTAAACTATTATTGATCTTGATCTCTGTTTGTTCACTCACTATCTTTCTCCCAAATTCCTGTGTTCGTGATATAGTTGCAGCAGCTCTTGCTACTTAATAATACTTTCTGCTTGTTTGTTGTAAGGTGATCACATCATGTAACAGTACAAAGGATGAGTTGATACAAGAAGTGGAAAGTTTCAACCAACGAAAAATTTCTACTGCTCAAGAAATTGAGGCAAGCAAGGACGAGGAATCGTGCAGAGAGCCCCCATTTCAGTATGTTAGTCATGTACGCACATATCCGACATTCATGTTTGGTGGATCCGTAGGCTCCCGTGTTGCTACCGTGGCATTCCTTAGGAAATGAATAAGCCTGTCATTTTCACTTATGATTTAGGACTCTGGTCAAATGGATTTGAAGTTGTGTGTGCGTAATAGGTAGATGCATGTTCCTAACTTGTTTTTTGTCGAGCGGTAAATAGTTTTATAAGAATTATGTGAAGTTTACCTTGTTCCTTTCTTTTGGGTGGATAGTTGTTATCGTTCGGAGTTATACTTTTACATTAGAAAGGGGAAATACAACTGGTTCAGCGTGGCAAAATGTTATGTTACTGTGGTTCTTTGTTACTTAATTACAATGAGGTCGATGGAACAATATATAACGAAAAGTTCAAAAAAACCCCTAAATCATTTTACTGATTTTCTCGTTTCTAAAGCATTAATTGAATTCATTTTTTGTTTAACTCTTTTTTTATTCAAAGAAGTAGGATTTGTAGAAAGATTGGTTAGAAAATATAGTATTTAGTTTTATTCAATGGGAGAGTTGTACTTCGCACCAATAAATTTGCAACAACTTATTTACAATCTTCAATTAGTTAAGCGTCAATTAATTAAGCCAGACTTTTTGAAAGAAGGTACGCCATTAATTGCAGAAGGATTTTATCTTTATGATGATTCATTTGGACAAGTTTCTTTGAAAGTGTCTATATGAAAAAAAAAACGTTGTTCTTCAATAAAAAAACTAGCTTCTATATGTAAATTAAAAGAAACTTTTTTAAAGAAGTCAAATCACTTTAACTTTGCATATATTGAAATAGTAATATCATTAAGTTTTGAGTTTTTTCTTAGATATTTTTAATTGATCTTTTAAAAAAAATATATTGAAATTTAAAACTTTTACATTCTTTTATTAAATTTTTGTTGTCTGATAAAAGAAATTATTATTAATTTTTTTAATAGTATTTAATTATAATTTTATTTATTTGTTTACACATGAAAATGTGAGAAAAAGGAATTAAAAAGAAGCAAGAACCGGAGCCTAATGAGAGGCAATAAACCTTAGGACGTATTCTCCTCCACTCACCACAACTCAATCTCAAAACCCAATTCATTCACTTCCCTCGACGCTTCTACATTCCTCTGTTATTTTATGGTTATGGCATCAATTTTGTCCTTATCTCTCACATCTCTTTCCCTCCCCAATTCTCAATCTCTGGTACGCTATTTCTTCATTCCTTTTCTAAATCTAACTCTGTTTTCTTTTTCCATTACCATACTCACCAACCATTGCGGTTTTTCCCAGGATCCCAAGAAAATCTCCGATTCTTCTTCCTCTGGTGCGCTCAGTTTCGTTACAGTAGATACTTTACTGTTCTCTACTCTCTCATTTATGCTACCTTTTCAGCAGGGAGAATCAACAGCAGGACTGAAAGTTGTTCTTGTGTGCCATCGTTCGAACGAAGAAAGATGCTTCTCTCTTCCGTCGCCATTGTTGCCGGAGCCTTGTGCAGCACTTCAGTTCGCCAAATCGCTTTGGCCGCTGAATTTGTCGATAGTAATAACGCTATAAAACTCAACCTACGTCTCAATTTTCAGTTTTGAATATGATGATGATATTTACTATTGCACGTTATGTTGTTCATGTTGCAATAATAGTAATAATAAGGTTAGACATATAATTTATTTGTATCAGCGAATTCTCCATTTGTCTCTATCCATACATAGACCTTTAGGAAACTGCTGTATTTGTAGAAACCAAATTGGGAATGTGCTATTCTAAAAATGTATGAAATGTATGTGTATATAGGGACACTAAACAAAGAAAGCATAAAGTAACGGTGACCATAACCAAATCGGTCATATTTTACACGAATCCTATTTAGTAAGTTTTAAGCAAAGAGACCAAATGAAGAGCTTGCTGTATTTTTAACCAAATAATAAATATGACATGTGCTGTGCTGAGCTACAAATTGATTTAGAAAGTGTAAAATAAGAACTATCAAGGCTACGAAGACTTGCAATGTGATCCAGAATTTGTGAATACAGTGCCAGCTCTTCGAGGGAAGGATTATGGCAAGACAAAAATGCGATACCCAGACTACACAGAAACTGAATCAGGACTCCAATATAAGGTGATGTAGTGGTAGTAGTAGTTGTATATACATTACTGGTTAATTAAGATGTTTTCTATTATTAATGTTTTTATTAATTTATGTACATTAAGAATACAGGACTTGCGACCGGGGAATGGCCCCAAACCCAAGATGGGAGAGACAGTAGTGGTAAGGCACTGAGACGTTCGGCATTTTTTTGTTTTAATTTTTTGTTGTAGTTGTTGGTTAGAAATTAGAAGTCTGATATAGCCTTTTATGAAAAAGTTAAAACTCTCTCAACATCAAAATTTCTTTGGTACTCTAGAGTCTAGTTAGCAAACTTTCTTGGTTCACTGAAATGATTTTGTTTGTATGGTATGGCTTTATGTCAGATTTGGCAACTTAAAGAAAATTAGAATGGCCTTGATTTCTTCGACTGTAGTTTGCGCACTTGTAAACCCTTAAAAAATTATTGGGTTCAATAAAATATGGGTAGAAAAAATGAAAATAGTGTTGATTAGTTTTGAATGGAAAGATTTACAACAGAACACCCTGCAATTATTTTTACAACTGCAAGGTATCTACATCATGTTCTAAAGAATTATTCTCCCTTCTGATTGAAATAATTGAAACAACTTTGGCTTTCTAACTCCATTCAGGTTGACTGGGATGGCTACACCATAGGTTATTATGGCCGCATATTTGAAGCACGGAATAAAACCAAGGGCGGTTCCTTTGAGGTATGAAATTTGCATTTTGTAAATCAATACTGTAGGTGTGATTGATTATTAGACACATTCTGCTATTTTTCTATCATGCAGGGTGATGACAAAGACTTCTTCAGATTCAAAATAGGTTATAATGAGGTGAGAGACATTATCATTTAATGATTAAACTGGTTCCTTGCAACTTGAATAGGATTTTTTTTATACATTTTGAATATTATTTCATGAACAATGTTTAGGCTTTTTGCTTCTAGGATATGGACCAAGTGATACAGGATGTGATAGGGTCATAATTAAACTGCTATTTTGTTAAATAGTTTATACTTTACATTCTTTTTAGTAATTTCGTATTTCCACAATTGGAAATAGTGGGGTTTAGGATTTTCTCCCAAGTAACTGCTAATGCAAAAGAAATATATTTATTGAAAACCCCTTTGTGCAAGTAAGTATCAGCTCCTTGTGTTTCTGGTGTTTTGGTACTCTTTTATGCATGCATTACGCTTGTACACCATCCTGTAATGCCATTGTTTGGTTCCACTCTTATAACAAAATTATGAGTAATATAATATGCTTTTTCAACAGACTGCAAGGTGTTCCCTTGCCGTTTGACTGTGGGACTAAATCCTTGTTGGGCATTGTCCACTAGATGCTTCCTGCGAGTGACATGCAACTTGTTTATGTATACTTGTTGAATGTTCAGGTGATACCTGCTTTTGAAGAGGCTGTTTCGGGCATGGCTCTTGGGGGCATTAGAAGGTGCTGCATCTATATTGCTAGAAATATTTGATGCATTCTATAGGCTTTTTATGAGCAAGTTCTTTCCTGCCATCACAATAGCCTGATCTTTATTTCTTTTGCAAAGAATAATATTTTGAAGTACATCTAATTGAAAAGTAGCGCCATGCATATCACGCCTATAATTAGCAGTTGCAAGTTCATGAAGTGTAATCTTATTTTATTAAATTGCAACTTTGTGAATTCTAACTCTAAATTTGTGGAACATCCTGACTTTCATTTTTTTAATTGAAATTATGAGTTAGTGGGACTGTTGAGTTTAAAATCTTCTATTTAAATCATTTTAGTCCATAAAAGATCTGAATACGAAAGAAAATGTTGCAAAAGTATTTTGGGTTCATTTTTGCGGAAAGAAACGTACAGGTAGAGAGATGCAAATTTCATTATGTTTGTCAACGATGTAGGATAATTGTGCCCCCGGAACTTGGATATCCTGAGAATGATTTCAACAAGGGTGCCCCAAGACCAACAACATTCTCGGTAAGAAGTGAATGTCTATGTTCATCCACTATCTGAATGGATTATGAAGAAGATGCAATGCAAATATATTTTACAGGGCCAACGAGCCTTGGCTTTTGTGTTGAGGAATCAAGGGCTGATAGACAAGACTCTCTTGTTTGATATTGAGCTGTTGAAGATTATTCCGAATTGATTGTCCGGATTATAAAATGACTCTCAAAATTCATCTTCAGAACATCGAGGTTAGTTTCCCTTTCTTAAGCATAAAGATACACAATTGACTTAAATTTTTAAAGCCTTAGGCTATTTTTAGTAACTTGTGCTTTTATTGTAGGTCTACCTATTTAGAGAGGATGCATGCAAACAACTGTTCTGTCCTTTGGAAATTTTGTTAATATTGATACTTTATGCTTGTGTCAATTTGCCTCGGGAATAGATGTTGAGTTGTAAATATATATTATGGTCTTCCTTGTTGGTCTCCCCAGCAACAGTAACATATGAAGCATCCAAACCAATTCTTCCCCCAAATATTGCAAACTTGAATCTACCGGATGGGACTGTAAGTACATGGGATGGATCATCATATGATCAAATAGAAATCAAAGAAAGGATTGCGTCACTGCAACATAATAGCTGTCGTGATAGCTCTTACAACTTCTATTTATATCCATTCTGCAATGCTTTCAAAAGCAGCAATAGTCATCGAAATGTGAGAACCAAACACTATCCAATTATCACCATTTTTTCTCCTTGTTTTGGTCCTATACAACACTCTTTTTTATAGTTATTGTGCACTCTCATGTTGTGTGGTTGAGAAGAATAGGATGAATGAAAATATGTAAAATAATAAATAAAGTGAAATTCACCGATGTGTTTGGAACAATAAAAGTAATCAGAAAGGACGATGGAAGTTTGTGGAAGAGAGTGAATTCCATCTGTTTGTTAACAATTAAAAAAGGTTAGGCTAAAGCTTCCTGCACTCTATCAAATTTCATCTTCTATCCCATCAAAAGTTTCCTAAAAATGTTTTTCTTAAAAGAGGGGGTGATTGATTTCAGGAAAAAAAAAACTCTGGAATTGTTTATTGTATTCTTGAAATTAAATTCTGGAAGTGATAAGAGAAGTGATAGAGTGTAGAAAAAAAAATGATAGGTAGCATAAAGTAATTGCCAAAGGATTATTGCAAGATAAAATCACATGAAATTGGACTAGATTGTGTAGACCTGATAAAGTAATTTTAAAAAAAGTGATCAAAACAAGTGACTTTTGCAAAATTGGAATTAAAATATTTGGTTACCATTATGAAAGCTTTTCTTTTTAAGTAGAAAATTGTTCCATTATCTTGTTAAAATCAATAAATTTTATTATATTCTTTTATTCGTGTAACCTTAAAAGATACATAAAAGTAAATGATAGAATACACCCATGCTGAATTTGATTCCACTGCACTAAAAACATATATTCATATACTAATAGAAAAAAAAAATGTAACTAATCCTTTCATATCATTTTTCCACAATACAACAACAAAAGTTACAACTTAATTACAACTTAATAATAACTATAAGATCATATAAACAATAGTTGAAGATATTTTAAGTCATGGTAAATCACATAAATTTAATGTTTATTATTTTAATTATTGCTATTATTATTAAATCGGTTATTATTAACATATAATTAAAACATGTAAAAATAACTCGTCATAATTAGTCTAATTTTGAATTCAATTTATGAAAAAAAGAGTAAAAATTATAAGGATTCGGTAAGATCGAGAATGGAAATGAAGGGATGGATACATATAAAAACATGATAAACAGATTGAAGGATAATATTATTTATTTTTTTATTTGGAGGATAATATTTTTAATTTACTAAAGCATAGCTCCAAAATTTACGCGGTTCTGCTCGTGCACAATAACGTTAACCAATTCGTCTTTTTCAACAAATTCTGGATTAACTATTCAAAACCGACGCTGATCAGAAAAAAAAAATAACTATTCAAAAACGACATGGGATTTGGATTTTGTGATAGAATTTGGTGAATCTACATCTCATAACAGATCTATCCCAAAATATATCTAAAAAAAGTGATTGGACAATGTTTTGAAAACTAATAAAATCATAATTTTTTTTATCCTTCTTTAAATAAATTAGGGTTTGAGAACTCATATGGATTCAAAATAATTCCCTAAACTCCATAAATATTTGGAAAAGTATATTACAAACTATATTCTTCTTTGTGAATCTATAACTTTTGTCTTTCCTAACGCTGTTTTCGTCACTGTTAACAAGAGCAAATTGACAAGAATACATTAACTTATTATTCCAACAGTGAATAAAAGAAATAAAATTTTCTTATACTATAAATCTTTTGAAGTTGAAAATCTTGACGATATACCGTAAGATTTTTCTAATAATTTTTTTTTTCAAAAACTACTAAAATTTTTTATATTACACGAGATTTTTTTTTGTAAAGTTGTTTAAAAAATTGCGAGAAAAGATTTTTTCATGCTATTTTCTCTAAGAATTTTAATTGACAAGTAATTTGTTCGTGAATAATTATTTTCTACAAAATTATAAAATTCACAAGTGTTTCTTACAAAATTTGTTACGAGTTTTATACAAAATATTTTACAAAAAAATTTGCAACAGTATCCTGTAATTTATTTTTTTTATAACAAAATTTATAAGTATTTCCTAAAAAAATTCAAAACAAAATTGGTAGGAAATGTGAGTTTTTTTAGTAGTGAAATAAAGGATTCATCTTACTTTGTGGAGAAAGAAGTTTTTCACACATAGAATTAAAATAAAATCTAGTTTTGGAGCAATCAAAGTTTGTGATTGTGTTTGAGATATATAATGCATTATACGAACAAATGATGATGATAAATGGCTTAAATTTCGAAATTTCGAAATGGCCAGTTGTTGGAGTCTAATAATTGGTTCGAATATTATGCAGTTATGTGTGGTGCATCAAGTGAAGACACCATAGTCACTTTTTTAAGGGAATTAGGGACTTAAACTTCAAAGACAGCAAAGAACAAGAAATTATGAAACAAATATAATGTTTCGTCAACTTCAACAATTGGATTCGCGTTTGGTTAATATTGGTTGCTGCATGCAGCTAGGTACCAAGTGTGTCTGTCATCTTCAGACAAAACATCTTAGGCATAACAGTTGTTATTCTCTACTGTTGCTAACTGTCATCGTATTATTATTTCATAGTTCACACCTACTTACACAAATATCTCTTATTATAAATGCCAAATACCTTAAACATTCATGAAAAAACTAATAATTAATCATATTATTTTTCTAAGTATTGATTTGGTCCCTACCAATGCATCTGTCATGTGAAATGGAAAAAAAAAAATCATATGTTTTTTAATTAGTCGAACTCTATATATTTTTATTTTAAAATCTTTAACTATTTTTAGATTTAGTTTTTGCAGCTTTTAAAGAAAGTTACTATTATTATTATTCCGAAAATGATAGTTTTCACTTTATAACAATCTTAATAACAAAGCTAGAAGAGAAAATAAGAGACATCGTAGGTTTCTTCCAAAAAATATGTGAAAACTATAAAGTTGAATTTATAACAAAATATTAATTTGACTAAATTATTAAGATTCATTTATAAGTCTGAAAATTGTATTTTATATAAAATAAAATGTGTTATCACTTCTGACTTGAAATTTTAAGATATTAAATTTATTAGTTTTTTTTTTAACTTTTTCATCGGTACAAAATGTATAATGGCGGATCTTAGAAAAAATAGATGAACCTTCTCCTCTTCTCACTTTAAAATTTTTAATATATATATATATATATTAAAAATTTTAAAGTGAGAAGAGGAGAAGGTTCATCTATTTTTTCTAAGATCCGCCATTATACATTTTGTACCGATGAAAAAGTTAAAAAAAAAACTAATAAATTTAATATCTTAAAATTTCAAGTCAGAAGTGATAACACATTTTATTTTATATAAAATACAATTTTCAGACTTATAAATGAATCTTAATAATTTAGTCAAATTAATATTTTGTTATAAATTCAACTTTATAGTTTTCACATATTTTTTGGAAGAAACCTACGATGTCTCTTATTTTCTCTTCTAGCTTTGTTATTAAGATTGTTATAAAGTGAAAACTATCATTTTCGGAATAATAATAATAGTAACTTTCTTTAAAAGCTGCAAAAACTAAATCTAAAAATAGTTAAAGATTTTAAAATAAAAATATATAGAGTTCGACTAATTAAAAAACATATGATTTTTTTTTTTCCATTTCACATGACAGATGCATTGGTAGGGACCAAATCAATACTTAGAAAAATAATATGATTAATTATTAGTTTTTTCATGAATGTTTAAGGTATTTGGCATTTATAATAAGAGATATTTGTGTAAGTAGGTGTGAACTATGAAATAATAATACGATGACAGTTAGCAACAGTAGAGAATAACAACTGTTATGCCTAAGATGTTTTGTCTGAAGATGACAGACACACTTGGTACCTAGCTGCATGCAGCAACCAATATTAACCAAACGCGAATCCAATTGTTGAAGTTGACGAAACATTATATTTGTTTCATAATTTCTTGTTCTTTGCTGTCTTTGAAGTTTAAGTCCCTAATTCCCTTAAAAAAGTGACTATGGTGTCTTCACTTGATGCACCACACATAACTGCATAATATTCGAACCAATTATTAGACTCCAACAACTGGCCATTTCGAAATTTCGAAATTTAAGCCATTTATCATCATCATTTGTTCGTATAATGCATTATATATCTCAAACACAATCACAAACTTTGATTGCTCCAAAACTAGATTTTATTTTAATTCTATGTGTGAAAAACTTCTTTCTCCACAAAGTAAGATGAATCCTTTATTTCACTACTAAAAAAACTCACATTTCCTACCAATTTTGTTTTGAATTTTTTTAGGAAATACTTATAAATTTTGTTATAAAAAAAATAAATTACAGGATACTGTTGCAAATTTTTTTGTAAAATATTTTGTATAAAACTCGTAACAAATTTTGTAAGAAACACTTGTGAATTTTATAATTTTGTAGAAAATAATTATTCACGAACAAATTACTTGTCAATTAAAATTCTTAGAGAAAATAGCATGAAAAAATCTTTTCTCGCAATTTTTTAAACAACTTTACAAAAAAAAATCTCGTGTAATATAAAAAATTTTAGTAGTTTTTGAAAAAAAAAATTATTAGAAAAATCTTACGGTATATCGTCAAGATTTTCAACTTCAAAAGATTTATAGTATAAGAAAATTTTATTTCTTTTATTCACTGTTGGAATAATAAGTTAATGTATTCTTGTCAATTTGCTCTTGTTAACAGTGACGAAAACAGCGTTAGGAAAGACAAAAGTTATAGATTCACAAAGAAGAATATAGTTTGTAATATACTTTTCCAAATATTTATGGAGTTTAGGGAATTATTTTGAATCCATATGAGTTCTCAAACCCTAATTTATTTAAAGAAGGATAAAAAAAATTATGATTTTATTAGTTTTCAAAACATTGTCCAATCACTTTTTTTAGATATATTTTGGGATAGATCTGTTATGAGATGTAGATTCACCAAATTCTATCACAAAATCCAAATCCCATGTCGTTTTTGAATAGTTATTTTTTTTTTCTGATCAGCGTCGGTTTTGAATAGTTAATCCAGAATTTGTTGAAAAAGACGAATTGGTTAACGTTATTGTGCACGAGCAGAACCGCGTAAATTTTGGAGCTATGCTTTAGTAAATTAAAAATATTATCCTCCAAATAAAAAAATAAATAATATTATCCTTCAATCTGTTTATCATGTTTTTATATGTATCCATCCCTTCATTTCCATTCTCGATCTTACCGAATCCTTATAATTTTTACTCTTTTTTTCATAAATTGAATTCAAAATTAGACTAATTATGACGAGTTATTTTTACATGTTTTAATTATATGTTAATAATAACCGATTTAATAATAATAGCAATAATTAAAATAATAAACATTAAATTTATGTGATTTACCATGACTTAAAATATCTTCAACTATTGTTTATATGATCTTATAGTTATTATTAAGTTGTAATTAAGTTGTAACTTTTGTTGTTGTATTGTGGAAAAATGATATGAAAGGATTAGTTACATTTTTTTTTTCTATTAGTATATGAATATATGTTTTTAGTGCAGTGGAATCAAATTCAGCATGGGTGTATTCTATCATTTACTTTTATGTATCTTTTAAGGTTACACGAATAAAAGAATATAATAAAATTTATTGATTTTAACAAGATAATGGAACAATTTTCTACTTAAAAAGAAAAGCTTTCATAATGGTAACCAAATATTTTAATTCCAATTTTGCAAAAGTCACTTGTTTTGATCACTTTTTTTAAAATTACTTTATCAGGTCTACACAATCTAGTCCAATTTCATGTGATTTTATCTTGCAATAATCCTTTGGCAATTACTTTATGCTACCTATCATTTTTTTTTCTACACTCTATCACTTCTCTTATCACTTCCAGAATTTAATTTCAAGAATACAATAAACAATTCCAGAGTTTTTTTTTTCCTGAAATCAATCACCCCCTCTTTTAAGAAAAACATTTTTAGGAAACTTTTGATGGGATAGAAGATGAAATTTGATAGAGTGCAGGAAGCTTTAGCCTAACCTTTTTTAATTGTTAACAAACAGATGGAATTCACTCTCTTCCACAAACTTCCATCGTCCTTTCTGATTACTTTTATTGTTCCAAACACATCGGTGAATTTCACTTTATTTATTATTTTACATATTTTCATTCATCCTATTCTTCTCAACCACACAACATGAGAGTGCACAATAACTATAAAAAAGAGTGTTGTATAGGACCAAAACAAGGAGAAAAAATGGTGATAATTGGATAGTGTTTGGTTCTCACATTTCGATGACTATTGCTGCTTTTGAAAGCATTGCAGAATGGATATAAATAGAAGTTGTAAGAGCTATCACGACAGCTATTATGTTGCAGTGACGCAATCCTTTCTTTGATTTCTATTTGATCATATGATGATCCATCCCATGTACTTACAGTCCCATCCGGTAGATTCAAGTTTGCAATATTTGGGGGAAGAATTGGTTTGGATGCTTCATATGTTACTGTTGCTGGGGAGACCAACAAGGAAGACCATAATATATATTTACAACTCAACATCTATTCCCGAGGCAAATTGACACAAGCATAAAGTATCAATATTAACAAAATTTCCAAAGGACAGAACAGTTGTTTGCATGCATCCTCTCTAAATAGGTAGACCTACAATAAAAGCACAAGTTACTAAAAATAGCCTAAGGCTTTAAAAATTTAAGTCAATTGTGTATCTTTATGCTTAAGAAAGGGAAACTAACCTCGATGTTCTGAAGATGAATTTTGAGAGTCATTTTATAATCCGGACAATCAATTCGGAATAATCTTCAACAGCTCAATATCAAACAAGAGAGTCTTGTCTATCAGCCCTTGATTCCTCAACACAAAAGCCAAGGCTCGTTGGCCCTGTAAAATATATTTGCATTGCATCTTCTTCATAATCCATTCAGATAGTGGATGAACATAGACATTCACTTCTTACCGAGAATGTTGTTGGTCTTGGGGCACCCTTGTTGAAATCATTCTCAGGATATCCAAGTTCCGGGGGCACAATTATCCTACATCGTTGACAAACATAATGAAATTTGCATCTCTCTACCTGTACGTTTCTTTCCGCAAAAATGAACCCAAAATACTTTTGCAACATTTTCTTTCGTATTCAGATCTTTTATGGACTAAAATGATTTAAATAGAAGATTTTAAACTCAACAGTCCCACTAACTCATAATTTCAATTAAAAAAATGAAAGTCAGGATGTTCCACAAATTTAGAGTTAGAATTCACAAAGTTGCAATTTAATAAAATAAGATTACACTTCATGAACTTGCAACTGCTAATTATAGGCGTGATATGCATGGCGCTACTTTTCAATTAGATGTACTTCAAAATATTATTCTTTGCAAAAGAAATAAAGATCAGGCTATTGTGATGGCAGGAAAGAACTTGCTCATAAAAAGCCTATAGAATGCATCAAATATTTCTAGCAATATAGATGCAGCACCTTCTAATGCCCCCAAGAGCCATGCCCGAAACAGCCTCTTCAAAAGCAGGTATCACCTGAACATTCAACAAGTATACATAAACAAGTTGCATGTCACTCGCAGGAAGCATCTAGTGGACAATGCCCAACAAGGATTTAGTCCCACAGTCAAACGGCAAGGGAACACCTTGCAGTCTGTTGAAAAAGCATATTATATTACTCATAATTTTGTTATAAGAGTGGAACCAAACAATGGCATTACAGGATGGTGTACAAGCGTAATGCATGCATAAAAGAGTACCAAAACACCAGAAACACAAGGAGCTGATACTTACTTGCACAAAGGGGTTTTCAATAAATATATTTCTTTTGCATTAGCAGTTACTTGGGAGAAAATCCTAAACCCCACTATTTCCAATTGTGGAAATACGAAATTACTAAAAAGAATGTAAAGTATAAACTATTTAACAAAATAGCAGTTTAATTATGACCCTATCACATCCTGTATCACTTGGTCCATATCCTAGAAGCAAAAAGCCTAAACATTGTTCATGAAATAATATTCAAAATGTATAAAAAAAATCCTATTCAAGTTGCAAGGAACCAGTTTAATCATTAAATGATAATGTCTCTCACCTCATTATAACCTATTTTGAATCTGAAGAAGTCTTTGTCATCACCCTGCATGATAGAAAAATAGCAGAATGTGTCTAATAATCAATCACACCTACAGTATTGATTTACAAAATGCAAATTTCATACCTCAAAGGAACCGCCCTTGGTTTTATTCCGTGCTTCAAATATGCGGCCATAATAACCTATGGTGTAGCCATCCCAGTCAACCTGAATGGAGTTAGAAAGCCAAAGTTGTTTCAATTATTTCAATCAGAAGGGAGAATAATTCTTTAGAACATGATGTAGATACCTTGCAGTTGTAAAAATAATTGCAGGGTGTTCTGTTGTAAATCTTTCCATTCAAAACTAATCAACACTATTTTCATTTTTTCTACCCATATTTTATTGAACCCAATAATTTTTTAAGGGTTTACAAGTGCGCAAACTACAGTCGAAGAAATCAAGGCCATTCTAATTTTCTTTAAGTTGCCAAATCTGACATAAAGCCATACCATACAAACAAAATCATTTCAGTGAACCAAGAAAGTTTGCTAACTAGACTCTAGAGTACCAAAGAAATTTTGATGTTGAGAGAGTTTTAACTTTTTCATAAAAGGCTATATCAGACTTCTAATTTCTAACCAACAACTACAACAAAAAATTAAAACAAAAAAATGCCGAACGTCTCAGTGCCTTACCACTACTGTCTCTCCCATCTTGGGTTTGGGGCCATTCCCCGGTCGCAAGTCCTGTATTCTTAATGTACATAAATTAATAAAAACATTAATAATAGAAAACATCTTAATTAACCAGTAATGTATATACAACTACTACTACCACTACATCACCTTATATTGGAGTCCTGATTCAGTTTCTGTGTAGTCTGGGTATCGCATTTTTGTCTTGCCATAATCCTTCCCTCGAAGAGCTGGCACTGTATTCACAAATTCTGGATCACATTGCAAGTCTTCGTAGCCTTGATAGTTCTTATTTTACACTTTCTAAATCAATTTGTAGCTCAGCACAGCACATGTCATATTTATTATTTGGTTAAAAATACAGCAAGCTCTTCATTTGGTCTCTTTGCTTAAAACTTACTAAATAGGATTCGTGTAAAATATGACCGATTTGGTTATGGTCACCGTTACTTTATGCTTTCTTTGTTTAGTGTCCCTATATACACATACATTTCATACATTTTTAGAATAGCACATTCCCAATTTGGTTTCTACAAATACAGCAGTTTCCTAAAGGTCTATGTATGGATAGAGACAAATGGAGAATTCGCTGATACAAATAAATTATATGTCTAACCTTATTATTACTATTATTGCAACATGAACAACATAACGTGCAATAGTAAATATCATCATCATATTCAAAACTGAAAATTGAGACGTAGGTTGAGTTTTATAGCGTTATTACTATCGACAAATTCAGCGGCCAAAGCGATTTGGCGAACTGAAGTGCTGCACAAGGCTCCGGCAACAATGGCGACGGAAGAGAGAAGCATCTTTCTTCGTTCGAACGATGGCACACAAGAACAACTTTCAGTCCTGCTGTTGATTCTCCCTGCTGAAAAGGTAGCATAAATGAGAGAGTAGAGAACAGTAAAGTATCTACTGTAACGAAACTGAGCGCACCAGAGGAAGAAGAATCGGAGATTTTCTTGGGATCCTGGGAAAAACCGCAATGGTTGGTGAGTATGGTAATGGAAAAAGAAAACAGAGTTAGATTTAGAAAAGGAATGAAGAAATAGCGTACCAGAGATTGAGAATTGGGGAGGGAAAGAGATGTGAGAGATAAGGACAAAATTGATGCCATAACCATAAAATAACAGAGGAATGTAGAAGCGTCGAGGGAAGTGAATGAATTGGGTTTTGAGATTGAGTTGTGGTGAGTGGAGGAGAATACGTCCTAAGGTTTATTGCCTCTCATTAGGCTCCGGTTCTTGCTTCTTTTTAATTCCTTTTTCTCACATTTTCATGTGTAAACAAATAAATAAAATTATAATTAAATACTATTAAAAAAATTAATAATAATTTCTTTTATCAGACAACAAAAATTTAATAAAAGAATGTAAAAGTTTTAAATTTCAATATATTTTTTTTAAAAGATCAATTAAAAATATCTAAGAAAAAACTCAAAACTTAATGATATTACTATTTCAATATATGCAAAGTTAAAGTGATTTGACTTCTTTAAAAAAGTTTCTTTTAATTTACATATAGAAGCTAGTTTTTTTATTGAAGAACAACGTTTTTTTTTTCATATAGACACTTTCAAAGAAACTTGTCCAAATGAATCATCATAAAGATAAAATCCTTCTGCAATTAATGGCGTACCTTCTTTCAAAAAGTCTGGCTTAATTAATTGACGCTTAACTAATTGAAGATTGTAAATAAGTTGTTGCAAATTTATTGGTGCGAAGTACAACTCTCCCATTGAATAAAACTAAATACTATATTTTCTAACCAATCTTTCTACAAATCCTACTTCTTTGAATAAAAAAAGAGTTAAACAAAAAATGAATTCAATTAATGCTTTAGAAACGAGAAAATCAGTAAAATGATTTAGGGGTTTTTTTGAACTTTTCGTTATATATTGTTCCATCGACCTCATTGTAATTAAGTAACAAAGAACCACAGTAACATAACATTTTGCCACGCTGAACCAGTTGTATTTCCCCTTTCTAATGTAAAAGTATAACTCCGAACGATAACAACTATCCACCCAAAAGAAAGGAACAAGGTAAACTTCACATAATTCTTATAAAACTATTTACCGCTCGACAAAAAACAAGTTAGGAACATGCATCTACCTATTACGCACACACAACTTCAAATCCATTTGACCAGAGTCCTAAATCATAAGTGAAAATGACAGGCTTATTCATTTCCTAAGGAATGCCACGGTAGCAACACGGGAGCCTACGGATCCACCAAACATGAATGTCGGATATGTGCGTACATGACTAACATACTGAAATGGGGGCTCTCTGCACGATTCCTCGTCCTTGCTTGCCTCAATTTCTTGAGCAGTAGAAATTTTTCGTTGGTTGAAACTTTCCACTTCTTGTATCAACTCATCCTTTGTACTGTTACATGATGTGATCACCTTACAACAAACAAGCAGAAAGTATTATTAAGTAGCAAGAGCTGCTGCAACTATATCACGAACACAGGAATTTGGGAGAAAGATAGTGAGTGAACAAACAGAGATCAAGATCAATAATAGTTTAATGAATAAAAATAATCCCACTTAATAACAGGTACAGTCCATGCCATGACCCACAAAACTTGGTAGTAAATTTAAACATTCAGTATCAGATTTGAATGATTTTTTAAGTGCTTACAAGGATTCCACCAGGAGCAACCAACTTCGAAACAGAATCCCAATACATCATCCTGAAATTAAGAAAGCAATAATATAATTCCACGGTACCATGTAAAGTAGACTCTTTTTCGGAGAACGAATAAGTACGAGCAAGAAAGAAATGTTAAACACAGGTTGATAAAGCAAAATAACATCATTCCAATAGACTTATGATAGAATCATGGAAAACAGAACTGACTATTTTCTTTACCTCTTGACAGGACCATCAGGATGCAATCCAATAGCATCGAGCGTCCCTTTATCCATTACAAGCTGAAACTCTTGTTCTAACTTAGTCTCAAGGACATCGTCAACCTTAAAATAGTTAAACCCAATGCATTATGCACAAGACATTTCAAGAATGTAATGATATGATAGTTTGTATGCAAAACAGGGATGCCAAGATACAACTTGGAAGGTCAACCACAAATGCAATTTATCAAATACAAGAAAACATAATGAAATGTGATAAAAGTGTTACGAATATATTAGAATATATTGGAACTAGATGATAACGTGTTTAGTAACATAAATTCTTCCACCTGGTTCATATTTCTCATGCACTTGGTTTACAGTAGTAGCTCCTATTATGTCAGCTCTGTATTGATTTTCCACTAAACACGTTATATTTACTGTCTATAAATGGAAGGCCAGCGACTGTCAACTACAGACGGATACTAATAATAGGTTGGAAGTTAATCATTACAAAAGCCCATGAAGACCCGTCAGATTATCGGAAAAATGGCAAGCTAAAATCAGACACTACTGGTTCAACCTGTGTGAAACTAAAGGATTGCATATCATCATTTATAAGTTTGCTGAAAAATACTCGGAGTATTAGGATTGAGAATCAAGGGGAATAACCGGATAGGGTAATGTTCACTTATCAACAGTACAGCAGTATGTTTAGCATGCTAAACAGACAATCTCAGATACTAGTAATCTACTACCTTTGGGATACACAAGGAAACAATTAAGCAGAACTGTGCATTCAGAGATGCATATAAACACTAAAACTAGAACATACCAAAAATTTGATGTTGGAAAATCCATCACGATCAGCAAGGCTTTGGGCAAGGTTGACAGCCCTCTCACTATAATCAGTCCCAGTTAAATCAGAGAACCTGAAAAGAAGGCAAGATTTGGTTTCATTCCAAGAAACTTTCTTCTAACCAGTACGGTTTCAAACTAAATTTTCATTTTTAATCATTTAATTTATTTCCTTTAAAAAGATAATCATGAAACACATAAGATTATTTTTAAACGAGTTTGGTATAGAAAAATCTCATCCTTATAGCTTCAATGGCATGCAAGATCATGATCTTATATTATATGGATTGATTTGATTCAAGTATTTAATTAAATTTTCATATATTTTTATAAATTACTTAATATAAACCATTTATTACCTTTGCCGCCGAGAAATTATCATTAAAAAAGTGTTCACATATTTATTTGGTACAAATAGTAAACCCTTCTGCTGTCCATCAATTAGAACAAGGCGCTGAGACATTTTTGTCGATAGAAGAGAAGATGGATGGTAAAATATTGTTGCAAAATTAAAGAGAAAGACAATGGTCTTTGTGGTTATTTAGAAATATATATTTCCATTTATTTACACACACATATATTAGTATAGTTGTCACCAAAATATGGCCAAACATGAAACCATACCCTTGTTTAGCTAATTCTTGAAGAAGTAAACCATTGCCAGTTCCAATATCTAACACGCTCCAACTAGACAAAAGTTTATCATCTAGTTCACTAGCTTCAGCCTTAACAGCATCAACATCATTTGGTATGCGACCTTGAGAAATTTCAACACACAAGGCTTTTGTCCAAGATGCAACAACTTCCATCACATCAACTCCAAACCTACATAAATGGAAAAAACAAGGACAAAAAAACATAACTAAACATTATTGCTATGAAAACCCAGAGAATACATCACTTCCAACAAATTGCATATAAATGCATCAGTGTCTAGAAGTTGACAAGTTCAAATAAACTTTAATAGAAAGCAAAAGGGAAGCCACAGTTCTTTATTATTAAGGAATACAGGTATAGAATCTCAGAATTATAGGCCAGACTGGAAAAATATGAAGCAGTGATCCGAACAAACAAATTTCTTCCTCACTGAGGGGAAGCAGAGAATCAAATTCAAGGTGTGTAAATGATGCTATATAATATTTCTAACTAATTCTGTTACCATACATAAGTTCCTAAAAATGCTCATCCGTCTTTTCAGACACAAAAATAAAATCAGAATACATGTAATCTTGGTGATCCAAAATCAGATTAAAAATCACTATAATTCTCCACCACTCAAAAGCATAGTTAACATCTACACCGAAGTCATGTAGACCAGCAAAGCACGTTATGCAATCGAAGTTTTATTTACCAGACTTCACCAGTATGACCATGTTCACGAAAATTTGTAAGCTCGTCCGCATATGCAGCATCCCAATAACTCTGAAATCCAAGCATGGATGAGACCGCTTCAGAATCGGGTTCATCCTTATCAGAACTGCACGCAGAAAAATGAACAGGGAATAAGAAAAGGCCGTCTGTATCGGTGAATCCAGAATGAGATTCAATCATACAAACACGATTTCCCAACCGTAAATCCTCAAAGAAAATCTCAAATTCCAAAAATCCTCACGGTTACAAAGATTCAGATCAGATCCATAAACTATCAGCGGACATCATATATAAACTACCGCCACTCCCCTAAAATCAAATGCCAAAAACCAAACGAACCAGATCTTAACATTCTACTTCACTAACGTCCTCTTCCTCCTAACATTAATTCAAAGTATTTCGGTTAGAGCTAAACAACGTGTTTTAGTTTCACCTTATGCGTATTCAAGAACTTGCAATCTCAAAGCATAACAAGTACCGAAGAAGTAATGCAAACAATGAATTATAAATCAACTCCAACACAGTCCAGTCCACAGAGCAGCACTTTACAAAACACAATTGCAATTAATTCGATACAATCTCGTGTTCATTAAAAGTTCAGAGCAAGGCGCGAGCGTGAGTGAGAGAGAGAGAGAGAGAGAGAGGAAAACCTGTAATCAGAGTTAGGTCGAAGGTTGGCGTTGGAGAGAGCTTCGGCAGCGTCGGCGTGGCGCTGGTCATCGTCCAGAGTGCTTCCGTACTCGCTCTTGATTGACCAGGAATCGGCGGCTACGGAGCGGTCGTCGTCGGAGACCAGATCGGAGGCGGCGACAGCCACCGCTCGAGACTGTTGGGAGACGTCGGAGTCCTCCGGTTGCAAGCGGATTCCTGCCATTGAAGAGAGAGAGAGAGAGAGAAAGGAATTTGGAATCGCGCTCTGAATCGTCTGTAATATGTATATGTAACGAAATGCGTTTGTTTGTTGGTGCTGACCACTTTCTATTACTACCACTGCATAACGCAGCACCCGTTGTGTGCGAGAGACGGAGTGTGACTGAATGAGTTTGTCACGTAATCACCGGGTACGGGTTTTCGGATCCAAGTCTCCATCAACTCCAATTGCACGTACCAACAAAGCATGCCCATGCCTACTTACTTTTCTTTACCCTCCTTTTTCACCTTTACTGATTAGAGTTTATTATGCATGTGTATGTGTAGTAAGATCACACCTAGACAAATTAAAACTTTTCTTTTATTAAAAGTCACATTTTACATTAAGAAATAATAAAGAAACTACTTTTTGTACCTCGATAACTATTTATTTATTTATTTATTAGTGTTAGCTTGATACTTTTACTTGGTAAAATTAAAACTTTGTTTGAAACGATTTTTAAGATAATATTTTGAAAGCAAAATTTTAATATATAATAAGTTTGAGATTAAATAAAACCAAAAAATTATATATCGATATGTTATTTATTCTTTTAATTTACATATACTTTTCAAACTAATTTATGTTGATTGAATTTTATTTTTAATGGAAATAGGTTGAGGAGTATCAGATTTGCGTAAGTCTAACGTGTAAAATTGAAGTTATACTTCTTACATATTATAGTTTTTTAAGTTTAACTTATCATTTATTAAAGTTTGAATTCAAATTGGTGAGTTAAAGTGATTTATTAGGGATTTGATTTACATTGGGCTGAAAAAATAATTTATTTTTTAAATATAAGTCAAATTAGAGAAAGTCGTTTAATTTTGAATTTGAACTGGATTGAAGGTGGGTTGACTCACAACCCCACCAACAATAATACTTTATTAATTTTGTTACCATTTTCACAAATTTTTAACTATTTATTATTTTTAATTGTATAGGTTGATAATTTGATATTTTTAAATATTAAAATAATGTTTAATAATGTTTGAATAATTATATGTTTAGTTTATTTGTTTATCAAGTTATGTAAGTTAATATTTTAATTTTCAACCAGTATCTTTGTAATAATGTTTAATAAAATAGATGAAGACTTTAACTGTAATGCTATAAATAATTTATAAAATAATAAGTCAAATCAATTCACTTTGATTGTATTATAATAAATATATAGAATGATTTGAAATTACAAAACATTATTAAGTGAGTCAACCTACTAACCTATTAAACCATGATGGATTGAATTAAATTACAAAATTTTTAACTCACTATAAAATAAAATTGATTGAACTAATTCATTTTTAACTCATCCGATAATAAATCAATCATTGTAAACCAAGATGACTTCGATTGAAACTCTTACTCAAATATGTCACATGAGAAAAATAGATAGGTTAAGCATTATAGAAACTTAATTTGAGTTATAAGTCTATTTTTTTAAAAAGTTAGCAAACACACATGCAGAAAATGAATGCTACTCATAAAGGTACTTAAGTTTTCTAAATTTTGAAGAATAAATAATCAATTTTTCAAATATTTATGAAACGTTGGAGCTAAAAACTAGTTAGTTTTTTTTTTAAATGAGATAAGCATAGCATTGATATATTAAATTTATGGTTTATTACTAAAATATTTTTACATTTTAAAAACATCTTTCCATATTAATCTTTAGATATAAAGATTAGGTCGAAATTTAAAAGATTTGTATCACTGCTTTTGAGTGTTAGTCTCCTAGTACAATATTTGATGGTGCTTTTTTTTTTTTGTGGTGAAATTTTGGCCATAATAGATTCAAATAAGCTCCTTAAAATAATTCAGAAATTCGCAAGTCGCGGTCAAACGAAAACAGGCTCTTTATAATGCCAATTTTCCAATGTTTTTCTTGGGGGAAAAGCGAAGAACCGATGCACTTGTGCTTTAACCTTCTTGTACTTCAAAGCTTCAACCTTGTAATTCTAAACTTCAAGAACCATTCTATAAACACCTTCGGCTGATGGTTTAATATTTTTATTCCTCATGGGAATTTCCTCAGCATAGATGGTCCAACTCACCATTGGCATCTCGGACAAGAAAGCCTCAAAGTAGGAGAAAGTGAAAGATTATGCATACCTCAATCAAGAAATTTGATAGGTTTACTTCAAGTATAACTACTAATTTGATAGGTTTACTTCAAGTATAACTACTCTTGTTCCTTCTTCTGAGGAATAGTGGCATTCCCAAGAATATAATCTATTTCTCTCTTCTTTTTCATGTGGACCAACCAAACAAATAACAGTAAAGTCAAACAAGGTTGTGACAAACAAGTGATTAATGCCATGATAAACAGCTACAATCCGGAATGAATGAGATGTCCAAAAGTTTTATGAGGGTACTTAAAGAAAATGCGTAAGATTCAACCAACTAGTTATCCATATGTTGGTTTCACCCCACATTTAATGTTGTAGACTGTTTGTTGAATATGAAAGTATCTCAAACCTGTACAAAGTTTTATGACGAGGACTGTATCCATTGGTCAAATAGAAAGAAGCTAGCACAAAATAAGTGGGATATGGTAACTTCTTAGTGGCCTACAAAGAGTCCTACAAGCCAAGGGATCTACCGTTAAAATTTCTACTATGTACATGCAAAATGTTAAACCCTTCAATAAGCAGACACCAACATGATTTACACAAAAACTGGTTATATACATTCACTATTTAGCCGTGACATCCATCTTCCGAGTCTGAGAATGAAACATTTCAACTATATCGGAAGCTGTGCTACATTCTTCTGGGTTTCTGTCTGAGACACAGCAAATAAATCTTGGAAATCTGATTGAAATGCCCCGAGATGGATGAACTAAACCAATTGCAGCATGATGAACTGGGGATACTGTAAAGTCTGCTCCTTTTATTTCCCAAACGACTTCTGGACAAAACCAAATGTCTGGTGCCTCTCCTGTTTGATAATATGGCGGTTTTTTGGACAAGACTCTGTCCCCAGAGAAAAATTCTTTCATCTGCAGTGGCATAGAAGGGTTAACAATCAACTATTATGAACTTCAACTATGTAAGAAAAAGAAACCATAGATCCGACATAGATGTTTAAGAGTTCATATTTCAAGCACAGGGTTAGGGAAAAAATAATTAGGATCACATCCTCAACTTAAGATGAGGGAGTACATGGTACTTCGAGTTAGTTCGCATGGCACAGAATACTTTGAAGTCAACAATTTATACCTCTATATAAAATGAATCTGAAAAACCAGACATCACACGACATACGCTTTGATACTCCTCTGTTTCAGGATTGAAACACGCCACAAGAAATGGACT
>Ga0099822_1001112_pt1 | contig 29886 bp, 15 predicted proteins | sample CowpeawhiteBW_FD_76839 | JGI IMG/M metagenome (GOLD analysis project Ga0099822, IMG submission 76839) | Root nodule microbial communities of legume samples collected from California USA - Cow pea white BW | ecosystem: Host-associated > Plants > Roots > Nodule | place: USA: California | collected... | reverse complement strand
GAGCATGGATCTTTTTTTTTTTTTTTTTTTTGATAAAACCAAGCAAGTTTTTTTTTTTGGTTTTATTTTTTTTTTTAAACTTAAAAGTTTTTTTTTTTTGAAAAAATTTTTTTAAATAAAAAAAAATTTTAATTTTAAAATAAAAAAAAAAAACAAAAAAAAAAAATTTTTTGTGTTTAACAAAAAAAAAAAAAAAAAAAAAGATCCATGCTCTACGAAGAAGAAATGATGACATATTTGTTCTTGTTTGTAAATGGTGAGGTTCAAAAGGAGGACCAAGAGCTGCAAGCAGAAAGTACGCGAAGCAGCCCCACTGGGTTTCCTTACTTGAAGACCACGTATGAGCTGCATAGAAAGGGTTGAAGTCCACACATAATTAATGCTGCAACTACAAGATGGAAACTTAACAGAGGAGAGAGTTGCGAAGGAGGCAACAATGGCCCCAAAGTATACTGCTTTGTCAGCTTTCCTCCCTTCTCTTCAGACAGGGCATGTACATCCAAAACAAAGACATAGTAAATAACCATAAAAAGAGAAGGACCATATAATACGCCACATAATAACTGCCAAGCCAGGAAATGGAATTGGCAAATCTATTAAATATCAAAACTACCATTCTCAACTTAGTTGCGCTTAGTTTTACTAGTTTTGAATAGACATCGGAATAAACAAGTGCAAATGCACTCCACTCCTCTGATTTTTGGAAGTGGCCCAATACTGACCCATCATTCATTACTGAGATATAATGTAGTAATCTTTATTGAATGAATACCACCTAAAAGACATATTACCTGTAGTTGGAATTTAATTTGATAAAATTAATTGATTCCTTAATTGTGATTAATATATATGACTAAATTAATCTAAAACTACTGACCAATCGAAAAGTACAGTGATTGAATTTTCTAGCTTTAAAACAAACAGGGGAAGTTGAAATAGATAACTTCCACAATATAAATCCAAATCCATACTTGATGTACAATAATAACATCCTTGTACCTACTAATATCATTAAGATGTTCCAATTAGACTTTGGCATTTCTATTATATATTATGTATCTCATTCTTGTGTCTAAACATATCCTTATCAGTAGTCACTGATTATGTGATCAATCACTTTAATTTCTGGCATCCTACAAGATCTAAAAGAAAAAAATGTAAAGTCAGAAATAAAAATTACAAACAAAAAATACCTACAATCTTGGAGTATAGTTTAAAAATTTACTCCACTTCTATTATCATCCATCCCATGTATACAATCATCTTTATTAAAAGTCATGGTTCTGCTCGATCTGATCAATGTAGTTGTCACTTTTCAGTATCTTTATCCTGATCATAAGTCCACAAAGTGTCATTCCTGGTCCTAAAACAATGACAACGCTAACTCCAGCTGTACCCAGCTTAGATATCAACCACCAAATATAGCTACTTTTAACAATAGGCAAAGCTAATCTAGTAATCTTACTGGAAACAATTTCTTGATATTTGAACAAGCAAACAAGTAATTACCACCCGTATAGGAGTCATTTATGAATTTTACTTCCCGAGTATGATGTGGCAAATGCACTCTTGACGAACGAGTAGATTTTTGTTTTGTTGAGATTTGAAACAGACTTATGTAGTGTTACACTCACAAGGAAAGTAAACTCCAAAAAAAGGTAGAACATCCCTATCAATCGAAGAATGATCAATCTTAAGACAAGTGACCTAGATCTAATCAAAACCACCGCCAACACACGTGATATTACCGCATATTTCCATGACAACACAAAGAACAAAAGAAAGGGAGCAGACGATCACCAACACTTAGAGTTATATGTAGTATCAAACAATACTTCCCTTGTTTTGCAGTAGATGAAGCAACCAAAAATATAAAGAAGCAAATCCTAGTCTAAAAGAACCAAAAATATACAATTGAGGCAAGAGTTTGATCTGGGTTTTGCACCAATAACTAAAGCCTTCTTCTCGACTTGGTGAGGTTGGCTAAATTGAGTTTTGCACGAATGAAATCAAATATTCCAATCATTGAAAAGTGTAATTTCAAAATGTTTCACATTTGCGTCTTTCTTCTATTTCTCTCTTATTTTTGTACTAGGCGTAAGCCAACCCACATACAAATCCAATGCTTATAGCCCACAGAAACCTTAGGCATATGGTGATCCCAACAGTCTAAGACGAGGGTGGTAGGACATTTGGCATTCTGGGTTTTGCACATCAAATCCTCCAATGATAGAGATGCTTAATTGAAAAATCCTTCATTTTAATCATACAGCGTCTTTTATGCTATTTCTCCCCTCAATTTTTGAACTAGGTGGAAATTAACCCAGATACAAATAAAATGATAGTGATAGGACCTTTGGAAGCAGATAAGACAACTAAATTCAAGTTTCATGACAGGAGTAAAAACATAAAGTAAAGGTTTATAGAAGGCAAATGAAACCCCTAATAGATTAATCTCTCCCACAAAAGGCTAAATCAAAATTCTCTTAGATCCTTTCAAAGCCAAACTTAGACCAACAGGACTATATCATCTACACTGGTTCTCGAGATCTAAATAAGTACAAGGGTAACTTCATGCATATTAAGAATCTTCAAAATTGTTCTTTCATTGCATGAATCTATCAATCTTAGATCTTTACCAGCAGCAAGCTTGCAGCACAACTCTCTAAACTTCATATTCTAGTCTTAACTCACCAGTTTATTAGCCCCAGTTCTACAGTACTTGCAAAATAGCAAACAATGAAGACCATAAATAAATTCAATCAGAACAATGAATCAGTGATCAAGAAGAAGATGTAATGCGTTCAACGACAACAGATCAAACTAGTAGCATAATATAAATGTGATCAGTTTCGAGTGCCATAACACATCAATTCTATTCAATCATCTAAATACACAATTGACCAATCTACTTGAAACTGGATCATTGCAATTATGTATTTAAAACAGATTACGATTAACCATTAAGTTGTAAAAACAAGAAAAGTCATTCCTGTGTAGTGTAAATAGAGCACTAGCAAATGTTAAGCACGGCTCATACTACAACACAAAGCTACAACAAGAAATTCCCTAAACTCTGAAAAGCTACAAATCAATGCAATACATTCGACAGATAATATCCAACAATTACAAAACTGTTGACTTCAAATTTACTACTTCTCTTCTTATAAATAATATGATTTAACTTCCACTTTATGATGTTATTTTGTATTACTTGCACTTAGATTGCAGGTTAAGGCTACTGAACATGTAATCCTCAATTGTAGTTAAAAAAGAAGGAACTACCTGACGGTCATCAAGGTGTAAGATAACAGTAATAAGCAACCAGCACAAACTCCTGAACCAAAAGAATTTAGCTACTCTGCAAGGCACACCCTAGCAGCATAAGATCACTCGCATGTAAAAGGGTTTTGATAACAATAGAGAAAGTCGCAGTCAACCAAATTCTGAGGATTGTCTAAATCAAGATGATAAGGCTTATTCAACTACAACTCATAAATAATGAAATTGGAGTGTATTGTGTATATCAAAATACAAGGGAGGAAACGATAAAAGCAGAAAAACAAACAACATTGACCTCCTAAATTAATTACACTAATTATTAGATCAATGGCACAATCGAAAATGTTATAATAAATCGTAAAATGAAGATAACAAAAAAGCAAGAAAAAGAAATGAAAAAAGGCTGCATTTGCAACCTAATAATGCAATTAACCGTGTACAGAAGAAGGTGGAGAAAATTAAAACGAAACCCCACAAAAAAAATAATAATCAATAATTCTATACCACAAGATACAATACTATACAGCAAAGAACAACAGCAAAGGACAAGGAACCACCACCACCACCACCATGAGACCGCACATCTTCGCGAAACCCCGGCGGTGACGATAGGTGGGAGGGCTGTCCACCAAATCCCGGCGAATTCTCTGGTGACAGCGCATCCTCATCCGGCGGAGGAGCACCTTCAAGAGGCTTGGCAGTGACAATTGGGTTCCTGCCAAAAATCTCCCTCGGCAAGAGAACCTTGGAAACCCCAAAAATGGCAACAGGGTTCTGATCAAAGACGGTCTGCGTAACTGAGGCCTGCACAATGCCGGTGTTGATGGCAACAGAGCCATTCACACGCGAAATGTTGAGTGTGAAACTACCAGCACCCATGGCCTCAGTAGCGAGGGTGGGTTGGAAGGGGTTCACAACTGATTCAAGCGAGCCAAGAGGGTAATAGGAATGGAGGACATGGAATTTAAGAACCACCCCTTTTTTATCTGCAGGTAGAGACTGAAGGGCCACAGAGGGTGGAAGATCAGCAAAGGCATCATCCACCGGTACGAAAAGAGTGATTCCAGCGCCACCCTCATCAGCCTCAAATTCCTAAAATTGGAAATTAAACAGTTAGTTAAATGTCAAAGTCTAAATAATGTATATATGATAGAGAGCTTCACATCAATGACATCGTAACGAAAAACTAACTAATCAAATTCAAATTCAAACGCCATATCTGTATCACCAAAACTACCTGAACTACGCCGGAGGCCGCGAGCATTGAGGCGGCGACGTTGAAGTTGTGGCCGTCGATTAGCGCTTTGGTGATGTTGAGGACGATGTTGGGGCGGGTTTCGGATGCCATGAGGTCAAGGCCGTAAGGGATGAGGAGGGAATTGACGGCGAAGATGGTGACATTGTAGGGTAGGGTTTTGACGAGGGACAGAACGGTGACGTTTGAGGGGGAATAAGGGGCAGGGGAGCGGATCGAGACGAGGCCGGATTGGGGGTCGCGCGTGAGGTTCACGGAGCCGAAGTTGTCGGTGGCGCGTCCGGTTGTTTGGAGGAGCGTGGTGACGAGTTTCCCGGCGGGGGGGAGTGCGCGGAGGTCGGACCAGGAGAGGAACTGGAGGAGGACGTGGTAGCGGAGGACGTCAGCGAGGGCGGCGGGGGAGAGGTGGTGGCGGGCGAGGTGGTCGTCGGCGGCGAGGTAAGCGTTGGGGACGGCGAGGATGGAGAGGGAGGAGCGGTCGGAGAGATCCGCCGTTATAGGCGTGGCGGAGGCGAGGAGCGCCGTGAATTGGGAGAGGTCCGGCACGGTGGAGAGCAGCGCGGTGAAGTTAAGAGCCGTCGACGCTGGTGGGTTGGTGAGGAGGCAAAATAAATAAAGCAGCGTGAGGGCATTTTGGGCAATCGAAAATCCATAACGAGATCGAGAACGCATTGTGTTGCTGGATTCAGAATTTGACGGTGCTGTGTTGTTCTGCGTGTTGTGTGGTGTTAGTTAGTGGTTGTTTTGTTTGTTGCTTTGAGTTGAGTTTGAGTTGAATTGAATTGAGACGAGAGAGTGAAGTGAGGTTGTGAGTGTGTGTGAGCATGCAATTTGCATATTGCAAGCTGTGAATGATGAGATGAGCACTGGGGAAGTGATGCAATCATGATGTGGATTGTTAATGTTTTTGCTTCCATTATTATTATTATTATTTTTTATTATTAATATTATTTTTACTTTATCACATATTCCATCTTCTTCCAACATTGCTTTCTTTGCAAATGGTGGTGATTCTCTTTCCACTTTCTCTCTCCAAAACCAAACCATTAGTAATTTAGTTTATTTATTGGATGATACCTATTTTAATAAAAGTGTGTTAATTTGGTAAATTTTAAATGTCAATGTCGTTATGTTATTGTGTTGACTTTCAATATCAGATTGACACACCTTTACAAAAATAAATATAATTTAACTAATTAAACCTCATACTTTCTAATTTTTTTATGTCATTTATTCAACCTAATTTATGATAACTGCCCCTTCAATACAACCAAGTATAATTTACAATTCATTTTCAATTTTTTTAAATGAATAAGGTCAAGTTTGATACTTGATTCAAGCTCCTTCTTAAACTATATGCTAATTCAAAAGGGTTAAGTTAGTTTGGCATTAATTTAATAAATTGTTTGTGAGAGTATGTGTTTATGGAAAATCTCTCACTACAATATCCGACCCATGTCAACCTATCTTGCTTTTCAAAACAGCTCAACCCCACAGACCAATAATGATTCATTGTTACCCCAAAAAACATTCCAACTTTTTTTCCTATAAAAACATTCTTGTTAACTACTGTAATCTTTTAGAAACATTAATTTTAAAAATAGTAAGCAAACAACTGCGAGTATTTAAATTCTTATTAAATGCATTTTGAAAATTAACTGTACTAAAAAGTTTTTTATTTCTCCTTTGCATCACTGATTAACATTTGAAATACAATGTCAAATTTAAATTTAGAACATCTTCTATAAATATTTTTATTGTTTAATATGTTTTTATTATCCGACCTTTAACACCCGGAATTTATTTATATTCAAAATTTTATATATTTATATTTCGAATTTTAAAAATTAATAAATGTAATCATTTTAACTTAATTTTGATAAATTTTTATATTAAACATGTTTATCATATGACATTAAAATAACAACGTGTCAAATAACGTAAAAGAATTAAATATAACATAAAACAAGTTTAACATATAAAAAACATAAAAAAATTAAATTAAAAGAATTATATTTATTTATTGTTTAAATTTAAAATTAAAATATATTAAAGTTTCTAATTGAGACGAATTTCAATTTAGATATATCGGAGTTGAGAAATTAAAATATATTTAACTCAAATTTCTTAAAAAATATATATGAATTCTTTACTAAAATTAAAAAGTAATTTTAGTATAAGTAATAGTTTAACTCTAAAACATTTATATTTATTTATGAGATATACATTAAAATAGTTTTTCTATTGATATAAGTTTATTGAATTTGTACTGGTGTTATTGCTTTGGTTTTGGCTTTGGATTTAGTTGTAATTAGAGAAGGTTGGTGGCATAAAATTATTAGGAAACCTTGTGATTCATACCTATTGGGGCAATAATAGAGAGAGAAGGATGCACTTGAAATATACTAATTTATAGATAGGAATAAAGTGTTTTCCTAAATATCAAGTCTATGATGTAAGACAAGAGAAAACATAAGAAAAAATAGTAATAATAAGTTTAATTGTGCTTTTACAAAATTTTGAAAACTCTTATGAAGATGAAGTTTGTTTTATATTTTTTATAAATGATTAAAAAGGTTAAACTTAGAGTTTGTGGAGTGATTATTAGACTATGAAAAATGTGAATAAAAGAAGAAGATATCGAAAACCTTGTGACTTGTAAATAATAAAATACACTTCAAGTTAGTTGCATAGGTTAAATAAATAAAATTAAAAGAAAATGATGAACAAAACTTATATGGGTTTCTCTATATATAAAATTACATATAGTTTTTGAGATATTTCTTAAGTTTTACTAACATTAATTATTTTTTTAATGTCATTTTTAATTTGTAACAAGAGTGTTTTTTGTTTAATCTTTCCAAATTAATTACTTTATTCTCTATTTTTTATATTAATTTAATTTATATATTTTTGTGTGTATAAAATACTGGGTCGAATTGATTTTTAGGCAACAAAACAAAGAGCCCATTTTGATAGTTTGATAAGGAAAATTCTTCCTGCACCCCCATAACCAAGGAGAAAAGTCAAAGTCGCCCTCACCTTCTTCCTTCCTCCTTTTCCATTGCACCTCCTTTTTTTTTCTCCATCTTCACCCCCCATCTTTTTCTTACACCTCCACTCCATCTTCCAACTCCATTTCCAACCAATCTTCTTCTTTCACCTTCAACACATCTTCTTCCTCCACCTCCACTTCGTCTTCTTCTTTCATCTCTATCATAAAAAACATTCATAATTCATAAGTGTCCATTAAAATAAATGGAAAAATCACAATAATATAAAATGTAAAGAAAAAGATGAGAATCAACGATGAAATACGTGGAATGAAAGTTTCAAATTTTACAATCTATGTATATTTCGGATTGTACAATCATTAATAAAATTTTATTTTATGGATTACATAATTCATAACATATATTTGTATTACGAATTGTATAATCCAAAATATAAATTTATATTACAGATTGTACAACATATATTTGTATTACGAATTGTATAATCCAAAATATAAATTTATATTACAAATTGTACAGTTCGGAAACATTACAAATTTTATAATTCTAAATATAATTTTACATCCGAAATATATACAAATTGCACAATCAGAACTATAATTACAATAAATATATAATTGAAATTTAAAAGAAATTCCCTTTGATAAACTAAAAAACTATGGAATTTGAGCACAAAACTGACAATTGTCAACTAGGTGCTGAGATGACCATAATTACGTATATTTCACAACAGGAAGACCAAGATAAGAAATTATGGAGGTATAAAAAGAAAACATTGACCAAAAATAGTTCAAACCATTTGACCCACCTAATCTTTGGCCCAAACATTTATTTCTTCCAAAAGGCCCTAAGAAAGAATTGGCATGGACTGACTTAGGATCCAATTTACCTAAAATATTGTTCAACCCACAAATAATATATAAGCAAACTATTTATCCACAAAATGTGCTAAATGTGAGTTTTTATTTTTTTTAAGAAGGACAAATTTGACATTAATGAGTTTTTCTATTTATATAGTTTATTTTACTTATTTTAATGTGATGTAAGGCTTCTAAATCATTTTTTTTTATCTATTTTGTATTGTATTTATTCGAGTAGTCACTAGAATGAATAATTAATTCTAATATATGAGATTTTTAAATGGAAACATACTAAACATATTTAACCCATCTCCTTAAATTCCTACCGCTGCATAGCATGTGTAAAAAGCATGAATCGATGTTCCTTTAAAGAGAAGCTAAGTTTTAACTTGGAAGCACATGATGTGATGCAACAATTTTCAAAAAGAACAAAATTTGTACATTTAATGACACTTGACACCAGCAACTATATAGTAAAATAATTGAATGTTTGTATGAGATGTTTACGCTCACCACCTTAGACTTATCTCAAAAATGGATAAAATACATCATATGCTATGTCTAAGGCGGTTTTTTTTTTTCTTTCTTTTTTCTTCTAAAACTCACAAGTAAATCTTAATTTTACAAAATACATCACTTTAAATTTAAGTTTTCTTAATTACATGTAAATCTTTTTAGCCATATTCACTTTCATTTTAGCAACAACAAAACCAAAAACATGGGTGTCATGTTAGGATTATCGAATCCAAAAGATGCGCAAAAATGTGTAAGAAAATTCCCACGTTTGTGGGTGACAGGCAAAACAAAAGTAGTAATAATCATTATAAGAAAAAAAATTCAAAGGTAATAATAATCTAAACAAGATCCCACTAAAAATATAATGATGAAATAAATTTACACGTGTGCAGCGCATCTCGTGACATGTGTCGAACTATGATACGTGGCAGAACAATAATAGAGACTCGCCAAATGTAGAATCTTATAGAAAGGTTGTTGAAAAGAAAGAAGCATGGACCCAACACGACACCGTATAATAATAGGTGCTCGAGTCTACCCCGATATTATATTATTCTTTTTTGTTACCACTTTAATTTATTATCCAATTATTTATATGATATTGCTTTTATGAATTACGTTACAAATTATTGAAATAAACTGTAAATATATATGAAATACTTTTAAAAATTCTTTGAGATAATATAAGTATCTATGTTTTAAAATAAAATCTATCAAGAACTTAATACAAAAGAAATAACATTGGTTAACACGACGATTTTTCTCTCAACATACAAAGAGGAAAAGAAAGAAATGCAGACATAAAATATCATATAATAAAAATTATATTTTGATGGAGTCTATAATATATGAATAAATTCACAAATTTAAAGTGTTCACATGATAAAAATAAAGTATGGTGCTTAAAGAAAGTTTCACTGGTTATATTATATGTATGATAAAAAATGATTGCACATGCATCATGAATTAACAATTCTTCTCTGTTGTAATCATTTAATCAGTTTAATTTGTTTTAAGTATTAGGTTATCTTACTTTAAAGAATCGTTCAATACATAACACAGAAAACACTTATTTAAAATATTTGAAAGAGGAGAATTTTTATCAAATATTTATTCTTTTTTTTTAATTTCTTTCGATCAAATCAATTTTTCATTTTCTTTTTAAAAAATATTTTACTTCCCAAATAGACAGTCAATTTTGTTTAGACGAAAACATATAGATAAGAGTAATTTTATTTATAATAATTTATTTTTAAATAAAAAGCTATTATTTTAATGTAGATTCTATATTATTTAAATTTCAATGGTGGAAAATTATTTATATAAAGATTTTAACATTTTATAAGTATTTTCTTCTATTTTAAGTAGGTTATACAAGTAAAATATACACTAATTTAATTTTTAAGTTTGTGACTGAATTTTTATTTACAATAATTGATGAAACCGACTACAAAATTGGTTTCTATGTCCAGATTCTGATCCGACATGAAAAGTGAATGGCAAGATTTAGGGAGTACAATAGATTTTCATGTGAGTTTATTTTAAACTTCACTTTAAAATATACACAAGTTATGAATTATATTGACTGATTAATTCGTTCTTGCATGTATAATTCTAATCCATTTTGTTTTTTATCATGGATTTCTGTATTGACTAGTCACTTCTATCAATATGGGTAGTATTTAATTTTTTAAAATTAAATATGGATAATATTAAAATTTTAAATTAAATATAAAAAAAAAGAGATATATAAATACTTGTTATGTTCCTTTTTAGTGTATTTGTTAAAATATTTGTTTCTAAAATATTTTTAACCCATCAGATAATTTAAAAAATTTATATAATTATAATCGACTTAATATTTGAATATAAAAATAAAATATATAAAATATTTTATCATATTACATTTTTTATTGTAACTTTTATTGTAATTTTTATTTCTGTAAAAACTAACTAATCAATATTTGTCGGGAAAAAAAATATTTTGTTATTATCATAATTCACGATAAACTTTTCATAATATTCTTTAACGTTTTATTAGATATGTTTTTTTTTTTTTCAGATAATTCGAGATATTTTCTCCTTCACTTCTAAGATAGTTTGAGATATATCTAAGAATCAATGTTATCAAAGTTGTATATGGAGAGTATATATAAATACACTATGATGCTCAAATCGAATGTATCCGTGAACACTAGTAAATACTATATTAAATATGTGATAATTACCTTATAAACAATTTTATTTACTGTGGATCCATTGGTTTTATTGGTTTATGTTTGATCCTTATTATTTCTCTGTCATTATTGACATAACGTGATACTATATTATTCGAGATGTTCTAGTAACATATAATACACCTTTATTTTTTTTAAAGAACAAAATATTTATTTATAAATGATTTTTTTTTTATAAATACGACATAGTCAAATTTTCGATCATCTTAATCTTTCTTAAATCATTTCTATGAACTATTTTTTATTATTATTTTTTTAAAATAATCTACCTCTTATTACTTAAGAAGTATTAGGAAATGAGGTGGAGAATTTAATGAAAATAATATTATGTATAAGATGATTTGTTAAAAAAGTGTGGATATACGGACATAAAAGGAAATATATAAGAAAAAAATTATTTCACATAATTTGACGATGATTTGATAATTCTTATAAAGATTAAATAATTTTAATAAAAATTAAGTTTTATACTTCTACAAAGTAAGAGAAAGTGAATAATAATGAAAAATAATATGAAATGATAATAAAAATAGTATGATATCAAAACAGAAATAGATATAAATGCAATCTTACAACCCGCCACATGGCATTCCACCACCTTCTCATTCTCTCTTATCAGTCCTACATTTCTCTTATATCTCTGCCATGCTATGGACCACTTTTCACTCACTTTTATATTTCCACTTCTAACTCATCATATAATTTGCTTCTTTCAATTTCATTTATATTTATATTCATTTTTTGAAATAAGTACATATTATGATCTTATTCAATTTTTTTATATAAATTTAGGTGATAAAATAAAGTTATTAATAATTAAAAAAGGGTTTAAATTTTTTAGTAGATTTATAAATTAAATTTGCTCGTAAGGAAATTATTATTTCCAAAACTCAATAAGCATCTCCAATGAAAAAATCACAGATATTTTTCAAGCACATAGTCAAGTTCACATCCCAGTGAGATGCTCTTATTACATTCAATTCATTCAAACAATTTACCCCCAAAATCCTTCAACTTTCTATTCACGTGAAGTGTCGGGGGCTATTAATAAGACTCGTCAATAACCAAATATAACAGCGAACAAAAGAATTTAACCAATTTTACCGATTTTAAAAAATAATAGTAATTTACCATTGTTATATTATATTAAGATAGTGAATTGAAACATGATTTAACCATACGAAATCAATTTAGTAAAATGAGATTTATCACTACTTATATATTATAATTTTATGACTGAGATAAAATTTTCTTCATCATTAGTAAGGAGAAACTTTAGATTATTTTAATATTGAATTATATCCTTCGGAGTGAAACATTGTTTGAAGAGAAAGAAATATGAGTCTAAACTCTAGTTCTTGTGTAAGTTCAGTTGTATTATATTTTTTTGATTTATTTCTTTAATTTATACCATTAGAAGTGTTTTTAGTAAGATTAATTTGCTAATTAATAGTTTATTTAAGAAATTTATGGACTACTTTCATCAATACAAAAATGTAAAAGGTATTTTAAAGTAGTTTGGTTGTAGAATTTGGAACTTTTAGTTTATTTATTTTCTTTTATTACTTTTTTATATTTTAATATATTTTAATATATTTTTCATTATGTTTATTTTTTTTATCCATTGTTATTTAGTTTTAATTACAAAAAAAAATTAAATTTATGAAAATAAATACAAATTAAATTTTATTAATATTCATTAAATATATCGATTTAAATAAAATAATTTCTATGAATACCAGATTATATTCTGACTCTTAATTATCCAGCTAAGGAGCATTCATAATTAATTGCGTTTTTTAGTGGAAGTAAACACTGAGATGGTGATTGTGAATCTTTGGAAAAGATCATTATTAATTTAAATTCCAAAATAAAACATTTATACTATTCTTTGGAGACAAAAATGATGTTTTATATATTAAAAAATAAATTACATTGTAATCAATCAAAATTATAGTTACACTATAAAGTAATATATTAAAAGTAAACTATAACATATAAATAAATTATAATTGTTTAAATAAAACATTAAAAGTAAATCATTTGAATAGAACTACGCGAACAATATTAAAAACAATGAAAACATATAATACATTAAAGTTATAAAAAAATTATAGGTAATTATCTTATTTATACAAAAAAAAAACTAAAAATATATTTAATTAAATTCTATATATCTAAAAGATTTTACTTATGGTATATTAATTAATATAATAACTTTATGCTAAATTAAAACAAAAGTTTAGAAGAAAAAAGATTAAAAACTTATTATGTAAGCCAAAGAAATTTTAAGAAGTTGATGTTTAAGAGAAGTTGTTTTTATAAGTGATTTGTGTGATAAGTCAATTTCCAATGTTGCGGTCAATAGCTGTGTTTCTTTTTTGGTGATAAAATTCCATGCTAAAAATTATTACGTTTTTTCTTCTTCTGTTTTTGGAAGTTTTTTATCTCCATTTTTGCTTCTTCTTCTCTTCTCTTTACACTCCAACACGAACAAAAAACTTACTCACACGGAAACAAAAAAACAAAAACACATACTTTTTTCTTATTTTAACTTTTTCGACAAATATCCTCGTCACCAATAAAGCGATTAAAAATAATAATTAACGGAAAGTTCATAAATTATTTAGTTAGCTTAATGAGGTGTGTTAAACTAGCTAATAAGTAAAAACATTATATAAAAAATATATATTCTTAAAACGCTATCAAAATGTTACACTTCAAGATAAATATAAATTTATATATATATATATATATATATATATATATATATATATATAAACAAAACCAATAATATCTCGGAGTTTTTTAAAAAAAAAACTATACACAAAACTTATGAAATCTTATATTATTCGGTAGTTTCATTATTTTCCGTCAAAGAAGCCTTTCCACTTGTTTCCTTATTTACTTACTCCATTTGATGATCATTGCAAAAGAATTTTTCTTGAAACTCTTTAAACATCACAACTTCACATACATACTAATTAGCATTTGGCATACCCAACCACATTTTTACCTCATATTTTTATAAGGAAAGCCAACAAATATGCTTAATACATATTGCATGTCATTCAAAAATACTTAAACATAAAAATAGGCAAAACCAGGACATTTGACACTCAACACCGGCGCTCAGTGCTAATTGCTCGTAAAAATGGGCGCTTTGCGCTAGGGAGCTAAAATGCTCTCAGACTTGCCGAGGTCTCCAGTGCCCAATGCTACCTAGCCAACACTCAGTGTTAATCAGCTCGTAAAAGTTAAACGTTCAGTGCCACAATAAGGCTTATCTCTACATTAGAAAACATAAATTTTGTGCTGTTATTTTAAGTCAAAACATTTTTTCACTAGATAGGATTTGTACGAAATTGCTCAATTGCTCAAATTTCCAATTTAATCCAATTCGCAACTTAAAGCAATTCACAAACATTTAACATACAATTTTCATCAAAAACACACTTGATCACAACAGTCATACATGCTATAACATATTCATCAATCACAACTAAATTTCATCCTTAATTTGAAAGCGCATCAACATGCAACCATTAATTTTTCTCAGACTCACGCACACATGCAAAAGTAACTTTCCTTACTTGATGAAAAGCTCGACTGGCTCTATCAACTATCATGATAGCATTTGAGTTGTTTATACAGTTTGTCACATTTTTGCTTCAACATTAGCTAAAGAATTATCATGAAACACATTTGAAATGTCAAATAAACTTAACAAAATTTGGTTAAAATAATTAAATTCACGTAATTCTAGAATTGAGGACTAAATTAGCTTAAAGTTTTGAAAAAAGACTAATTCCAATTTTCACTGAAAATTAAAAGAACAAAATCATATTTAACCATTAAAATAATAGGATTTTATTATTTTAAAACACTACCACTTCTAAAATACAATTTTTTAGGATGTCACATGTTGCTTATTGGTTTTTTTAGTTCTACAGAGTTTAGGAAATCAAAGAAAATCAAGAGGGGAAATTCACCTAAAAAAACTCTCAAATATTCAAATGATTAAAAGTTCAAGAAATTTAAGTAAATAGAACTCTTATGTGTGAAATTCATGTTAAAGAGAACATATATTCAATGCAAAGTTGAGTTCTTTAATGTTTTTAGGATGTATATATACAATGACAATAAATATACGTGTAATAGTGATATATTTAAATCATACATAATTTAGTTTCAAAATTGTCCATTAAACAAATATATTATTTTGGAACAAAGATAGAAGTGGGATTCAAATCTCTATTATAGTACTTTATCAATTTATTTATTTATTTTCTATTTTTTATTTTATAAACTAGACTATATCAGTATTTATAAATTAGAAAAACACCACTTCAATTTCAAATTTAATAGAAAATGCAATAAAAACTAAAATTCATTAGATAAATGTTTAAACATGCTAATGTTTACCTACATCTAGATCCCAATGTTATATCATAGTATAATAATGCATTTACTTTTTAAACACTTGAATGAAGTTCGTCATATGATCATATCAGACAAACATATCCAACCTATAAAGATAAAAGTGATTACAAAATTAATTTCTTTTACATTATTTGTTGACATTTATGTCTGCTAGTCTGCTACAGCTGCTTTAGCAGCACAATTGATAATTATTTCATTCAATGATCTATTAGATTCCTTATCTATTTTCTTCTGGGTAATTTTTTTTTAAACGAAAAAAGAAAAATTAAATTTTTAGTGAGAAAAAATAGGTAAGTTCTGGATCATAATCAATCTCTATTCATGTAATAAATATTTAATAGTAATAAATTGTGAGTCTTTCTTTGTTTTTATTAGATAATAGCTATGTTCATTTAAATATTTATTACATAATTTTATAAATCAAACAAATATTGCGTTATTAAAAAATTAATATACATAATACATTTTTTAATGCGAATATGAATAAAAGTTATAATTCTTTAAAATTTAAAGTGAAATACTAAATAAAACTAATAAGTTTTGTAATTTAAAATATATAAAAATGTATTCGAATATTTTTTATCAACACCAAAATAAAATTTAAAAATGTCTATAAATATGAATTTATTTTTGTCAAACCATCCTTTTGTAAATAGGTAAAACACTGGTTAGAAAAAATAATCCAAATTGCGAAATGACATTTCCTTTTTGGTGATAAAAACTGTCGTAGCATGATTGTTTGTATTTTCTTTTTCTATTTTCTGTCCGACAAGAAGAAAAGTGTTACTGACACGTAATTGGAAAATGCAATTTCTCCAATTAAAATTTCTTGCCATAAACAACGTGGTTAGTAAAATTATCCATATATTTATGTTTCATTAAAAATTACAGTATATAAAACAAAAATATTTTAACCATTTCTAAGTTTTCCCCATTCTAAAAAGAAAAACAAACACGTTGATTTCACTTTAATTCCTTTTCTTCTCGTATTACTTAACTAAATAAAGAACGAATATATTTCGCTGTATCCATTTTTCTCTTATTTCTTTCTCCATCTTTTATTGGGATAAACATGTCAGAAGTTTGATTTTAAGCTTTAATTATATTTTTGTACCATTCAATTTTAGTATTTTTTTTTTCAAAATTGTCATTTATTTCTTTTGCTCACTACTCCGTATAAAATCAAAATTCCACCACATTTTACCAATTTGATACATAATCAGCAAACAAGATGACATGTGAAATAAAATAAGTTAAATTTTATGTAGGCCACAACAATGAAAAGGAGATGTGGCCTCTTATATGCCACCTAATAAAAACTTATATAACTTAAATACGTTTTTAATTTATAAATTTTGACAATAAAATATTTTCTTTTTATAATTTTGATATAATTTAATTCTCAAATATTTTATATATATATATATATATATTTATTCTGATTCAATTGTTTATTATATTAAGAGTCATTTTAAATTAATGTTTAATTATTTATATTATTTGATATGTTCCACTCAAATAATAATTTAAAATATTGTTTAATATATAAAGTTATCGAATAGAAAAATTATATTCATTTATTTTTAGAATTTTAAGATCAAAACTTAAAATATAACGAATTTTAATTTTAAGTCTAAATTTAAAAATTATAAACATATTTAACGGTAAACATTTTTAACAATTTTAGACATGCAAAAACATGTAAGGAAATACTTTAACAATGTTGAGAAGGATTATGGATTATCATGAATTCAATTTCAATGTAATTCAAGGTAATATTCGAAACACCAACAGTTTAAATAAACTTGAAATCCAATCTACAAAAATAGTTTATTTTCTAATTTTCATTTTGTCTCGTTTATTTTTATGCACATTTAAATCTACTTGTAACTACGATCATATGATTTATACATATTTAGATTTTACTTAATAGAATATAATTAATCTACAATATGTAATTCAATCTAAAAATACCAATTAAATAAATAAAAAAGAAAAAAACATTTACATAAACCTAAACTTGATTGTTCTAATAAGATTCTTGAAAGTAACATTGTAATTATATATCAAACTTATGTAATTCGTTACATACGGGATTAAAAAGGTGAATCATCCCATTGGGAATAGGAATCCTAGAAAGTTCTTATAACACAAGATTATCAAATTTTGCAAAATCATCCTTGTAGCCTCCTCCTCCTCCAACCTTAACAAAATATTTACATTTGAATCTTAATTTACTATGAAAAATCAAAAAAAAAAAACAAAATAAAAAATTCACATCAACTTTGTTAATGTATCGTGCACTCATCAACAATGTCAGAGAGACAATCTTTCAAATGTTGTTAATAATGAAAAAGTATATTAAGTAATACATTTTAAATTTAACTCAATTACATAAAATTAATTTATAAAATGAGCAAAAAAGACTCTTTATCATTAATGAAATCAAGCAACTTAAACAAATATAAATATTTTTTTTTCTTCTGAATAATAAAGAGAAGTTTTTTTTTTCTAAATAATAAAGAAAGATAACTTTTATCTAAACAATCTCACAAATTTCTGATGGTATCCAGAGTTTCTTCTGTATCAAGTGTCATCTTTTTGTGTTTTTTTCTTTACTTTCTCATTGTTAAAGCTTAAGAAACAGACATTAGGTACATAATGTTCATTTCCTTTGAACACAACTTATTTATATCTTTCCTTGAAAAAAAAAAAAAAATACATTACCCAGAGGAAAGAACTGTACTATCTTTTACTCATGACATCATCGTTTCCAAACAGTGTAATGTAACTGTGAAAATATGCTAAAACTGTTATGGTAAAAAAAAATGAAAAAGTAGTGTAATAGTAAAAAAGGGTTAAAGGATATGTTTGGTAACACTTGAACCCCCAACACTAGACACTCATAGCCACAAATTAACTTAACGGTAACATTTCCAACAAAACAAACACACTCTTTCTCTCTCCTCAATTCTTATTTATTTAAAAATATTAAAAAAATAATAATAATAACAATAATAAATCTTCAATAACCTAGGCCCCAGGCCCCTCCCATTGGTCCCACACATCTTTAAGGGTTGTGGCTCTAATAACTATAACTTTTCTCATATCAATAGGGTAATCCCTCCTTTCTCTCTTCCCAACGATAAATTCTTTCTCTCCTTTTTCATAAATCCTTTTCCCCATGCCACCTCTCCCCTCTTCCCCCTTTAATTATTCTCCTTTAAACTCAATTAAAGCAAAAGCCGAAAAACAAGATTAAAAAAAAACACACACACCTTGGTTTTACCCCAATCATAACCAAAATTTCCATTTACTTTTTTATTTAATTCTTAATTTATTTATTGTGATTGTCATATAGAAATGTAATAATACGACTAAGAGGACGACGGTAGATAATTTCAAACCAAGAAAGTATGTATAGAGACAAAAATAGTATTGCGACTGAATTCTAGCACCTATTGCAAAACAAAATAAAAACATTAGTATATATTAAAAATGCAAGTTGCTTGTACTTCTAATATTGTTCTTCCATCTAAATCGGAATAAAATGAAGACGAATTTTCAAAAAAGAAAAACACTATAATATTAAGGTTGTCTAATTAGAAGCACGCACAGTTGAAAACGTAGGTTAAGGTTGTCTAATTGAAAGTAAAATAAAGAAATCCCCTTTAGATGAACGGCATCGTTTCACAGTTCAAACACAACCTTCAATCAACAACAATCACCATAATACGTCGATTTATAATATCATGACATAAATATTCCTCCTCGTAAACACACTGTGTTTATAAGCCACCTCAAACACCTCTTCATAACACAAATCACAAACACACACACACACAAAAAAAAAAAAACACAGCTTCTCACATCTTCTTCTTCTTCTTTCTCAGCAATGGCCAAAGAGAGAGAGAAGAAGCTCTACGTGGCAGTGCTCGGAAACTACGCTGCAGAACTCAAGCTTCTCCTCACAACACTGCTTCTCCTCTGCGTGGTGGCCACGCTTCTTCAGTTCCTCCCTTCCCGCTTCACCATCTCAGCCTCCGATCTCCGTGTCTGCATCTCACGTGTCACGCAAACAACACCCATACTTTCCAACACAACAAACGCTACTTCGTCGTACCCAATAAAAGCATCATTATCACATGCCTCACCACCCCCGCTGCCGCCGCCGTCACCGCCTCCACCGCCACCGTCGGAGCAAGTCCTCCCCGGAGGCATCATCAAGCGTGTGTTCAACCCTTACGGCTCTGCAGCCTACAACTTCATCACCATGGGCTCTTACCGTGGTGGCCTCAACACGTTCGCCATCATTGGCCTCGCGTCCAAGCCTCTTCACGTTTACGCTAAACCGACGTACGAGTGCGCGTGGCACTCACTCGCCGGCGAGAAACTCTCCACCGCCGTCGGCTACAAGATCCTCCCCGACTGGGGCTACGGCCGCGTCTACACCGTCGTTATAGTGAACTGTACCTTCCCGGCTCCACTCAATGCTGACAACTCCGGGGGGAAGCTCGTCCTCTCCGCCTCTACCTCCGGCGGCGGCGACGCCAGCTTCAACATCACCGACACCATAGAAGCTCTCACGGAACAACCCGGCACTCTCGACACTACGTTGTTCACGTCGAGGCCGAAGTACGATTACCTGTACTGCGGTTCCTCTCTCTACGGGAACCTGAACGCGCAGCGCGTGAGGGAGTGGATCGCGTACCATGTGAAGTTCTTCGGGCCGAGGTCGCATTTCGTGATTCACGACGCCGGCGGCGTGCACGCGCAGGTGCGGGAGGTGCTCCAGCCGTGGATTGATCTGGGGTACGTGACGTTGCAGGATATAACGGACCAGGAGCGGTTTGATGGATACTACCATAACCAGTTCATGGTGGTGAATGATTGCCTACATAGGTACAAGTTCATGACTAAGTGGATGTTCTTCTTTGATGTGGATGAATACATCTATGTGCCACCCAAGAGCACTATCAAGTCTGTGCTTGATTCACTCTCCGAGTACTCGCAATTCACCATTGAACAGATGCCGATGAGTAGCAAGCTGTGCCTCACTTCCGATTACGGCAAAACATATAGGTACATTCTCCTCAAACTCATTACTTTTTTCATAATTGTTGTTTTTGTCTAACTGGGTTTTGCCAACTTAATCAGTATTTTGAAGTAAGAAGTTTAGGTATCCAACCGCCTTAAAAAGATAATATTTTTAGCCGACTCAAGAAAGATTGTGTCAAAGAAAGAATCATGGTAGTTCTGTAGCAATAACTCATAACGGGCATGCCAAAAGTTTGGATTTTTCCATGTTTTTAGTTTTTGATTCGGGTTGGTTAATTTGGGTGTTTGCGTGTTTCGAAAGTGTGAGAAAGATTTGGTTTTTTGTGTGTCGGTTGTGAATTTTGGTGGATCGAGGAACTGTGAGATTTGGAGATGGATCTGTGGAGGTTTTTGAAGTGGATTGGTTAGGGGTTTTAGTTTATGAGTTAAGTGAATGATGGATGGTTGTGTGGAGTTTAATGAGCATTTACTGGGGTGGTTCGTTTGGAGGAACAAATGTGATGTCATTTGTTTTATGTTGTTTTGTTTCGGTGCTCGGTAATGTCGCAGATCTTGAGTGGTTGCGTGGTGTTTCATTCCCCAGCGTGGAAGGTGGGGATTGATTTGGCTTGTACTGTAGAAGCGTGAATTAGCCCATTCCTGTGTGGACAGGTGAAGAGTGTGTGTGTGGTGGTGTCTCTGAACTTTCTAGGAGACTGATTTATTTATTATTCCTTATTTATTAGCTGGTGCTGTCTGGTTTAAGAGTATTTTAATGTGACACTGAGAATTCATAAGTGTTCTTTAATTCTATCACAAACATGTCCTTTTGTTAGTTCCGGTAATTGAAATGAAAGAATAGTAGTAGGGCGTGCTAACAAGTGATGATGATGATGATAATGATGATTATTGTTTTACTGAACGTTCACTTGTATTTGATTCTGGTTTTGGAATGAGACCCGTGTTATGTTACCCGGTCCACCACACCTTTGATTGCGACGGTTTTGTTGGGGTGCACTAAACTTTTTTTACATTCATGAAAGTTACTGTTTCCAATTTCACACTCCTTCAACAACAGTTAGATCTAGTTTTTTTTTTTCTAACGTAAGTGTTTACGGGTGGCTTTTTGTACCATACGCTGAATGTAGAAGAAAGCTGGTTTATGCTGTTGGAGGGAATGTCTTGTTTTGCCTTTACAGTTGTTTTGACAACTACATTTCCCACACAGTTGTCAACCATTGTAGTTGTGTGTGTGGTCTCACATGGTGTGGTGTGAAATTTTGCATTGCAGGAAATGGGGTTTTGAGAAGCTGGTGTATAAAGATTCGAAGAAAGGGATCAGAAGGGATAGAAAATACGCAGTGCAACCTAGGAGTTTGTTTGCGACCGGTGTTCACATGTCGCAGAACCTTGCGGGGAAGACAACCCACAAAACAGAGGGCAAAATAATGTACTACCACTACCATGGAACCATAGCTGAAAGGAGAGAATCTTGTAAAATGCTTATAAATTCGACAGAAATCACGTACGAGAAAACCCCTTATGTGTTGGACACCACCATGAGAGACATTGCTGGTGTGATCAAGAAATTTGAGCTCAAGATGATTGGAAATAGGATACAGAAGACACGGCAATGACACTGCCAACACTTTTTTATTTTATTTTTTGAACTATATGATAATAATTTAACTTGTGTTAGAAAATAGGAATTCATTGAGCAGTTCTTTCTTTTCATTTTTTTATGTGGTATATTTACAGATGGGTATATGATCTTTGTTTCATTTTTAATGTGTTCCTTTTTTTTTTTATTCTTTCCCTTTTTACATTTTGTAAAAAATAATGAATAAAGATGAATGGTTCAATTATGTTGTCGGTGTGGGACATGATGGCATCCCCACCTACAGTGGCTCCATATGGAGGGTGCCTAATGTGCTCCTGTTGCTTTGCTGGTATTCATGCATCTTTTTATTTTTTTTTTATTATTTTCTTTAAATTATTCCGCTTAAGATTCTTCATCTCTAAAAGTGATATAGTAGTTGGTTTATTTCATTTTTAGTTCCATTAATTTTTGCTAAGTACCCTTTAAATTTGATTTAATCATCACTTATGTTAATTAATAACAGGAAATGAATCGAATAATTTTGATAATTAATTTTAAGAAATTTCGTAAACGTCCCTGTTGCAGAGAAAGAAAAAGAAAGCTACGTAATTCTAATACCAAGCATATTTGTGGAGTTCGTAGACTTTTATGTTAAAGTTGTTGAAAATTCTGAACGTGTTTTATTTGGGAGGAAGTGATTGCTGAAAGGGGTTAGCTTTTGGAGAAGTCAAAAAGAGCATCATTCAACCATTGGTCTTCTGTAACTAATTATTTTTAACAAATCATAATTGTGTTTTGGAAATACCTAATTTTATATGGCTTTTTACAGTATCTTTTTAATTTAACACAAATTTGAGAAAGTTCAGTAAGTAGTGTTAAAAAATTGGAGGAATATGCCAAAATAGTAATAATTACATGAGACAAAGGTCAGCTTATTGGCATTTATTTTTTAAATAAGTGTTTTTAATAAAATAAGTAATTTTCTGTTCTTTAATAAGTAAACTCGATCTATTTCTTGTATAAGTCCTTTATTAAAATCATTGATTGGGATTTTAACAAACTGATTTAAAATAAGACGAAGGCGCAATGAATTCACCACATTTTTATATTATTTTTATTAGCTAAAATTAGAGTTAAATATATTGTTATCTATGAGATATTTATCTATTTTTGGGGTTTATGTCTTTAAAATATAAATTCTTTATAATAAAAGTTTCAAATCAACGTTTTTTGTTTATAAATGAAGATTCTTATAAAGAGGTTGTTACAAATAAAATGGACCAAAATAAACTATATGTAAAAATGGTCTAATGTATCAGTTACTAAAAATTATTCGTTTGTAAATTTAAATAAATATTTAAAATTACGAAATGTATGATTAATTTAGATAAATTTAAAATGTAAGTTGATTTTTTGTATATAATTGTATAAAATTTAAAGAGTTGATAACTAAAAAAATAATTATTTTATGATTGTAATTAATTTTGCACATAACAATATATTATTTGAAAATCTATTTAAATTATATGGCTTTTCTTCATTCAATTTCCATTTTATATATCCATTTCACTTGTGATTTAAACAAAAATAGGCGTGATTTCTTTCAATTTCATACCAATTACAAATTATACACACTCAAAAGAAGAAAAAAATTATTCAACCTTTTTAAACTTAAAAAAAAAGAGAGAGAGAGAATAAATTAGCATCAATGGCAATTCCAAATTCAACATGCCAAACAATTTGACGTTTCCTTTGTAGCTTCCGCGTTTTTCATTCATTTGGACGCAAAAGTACTTCTATATGCGATTTTGATGGGAAACAACAGAAGATGAAGCCACGTAAATTCTGCATCTGTTGCAAATAAATAGATTTTTAAAAACGCGCTTAAAATTAACAAAACGCGCTTCAACGTATCATTGGGACTTGATTTTGACTCGATGCATTACTATTCTTCTTAAACTTTATATTTTCATTCAATAATACTTCAATAGATTTAATCTACTTTTTTAAAATTCTAAATCAATCTTGTAGTTAATGCTGCTACTTATTCTTACATATAATAGGATACATTTTCCTAAACTAAGACAGGTTATTGTGTCTTCCTGAAATAATCAATTTCTAAAGTAAAATCAATATATTAAAATTGACCCATTAGTATACACATATACTAATTAAAATTCATCAAAAAGAACCACTTCAGCAGGTGAATTATGTAGGCGATATAAAATTTAAAAACATTTCCTAAATTTCAATTTTTTTTCTTATAATATAGTAAATGCATTTACATATTGAGAATGATGTAATAGATCTATGCAACGCAAACCCTAATAAGTCAAAGGTGTCTTTATGGCGTGTGTCTGTTTATGAAGAAGTTTCAAATATTCATACATAAATTCTGCATCTGAAGTCTAGAACTTAAAAAAATAATGAAGGAAACAGAGAGAAAAGGAAAGGTAAGTAGAAGAAAAAAAAATCCAATTTTTAAGATGATAAATTTTAAAAAAATATCACAAACCCTAACATGAATATCAATAGAGAATATTTGTGTGTAATTCATAATATTAGCTTAGCTAGTTAAACTTGACTAATTAATTAAAAATTCGGTATAAGAATACTCTGAGTATATTCTCTTTTCTTGATATTTTATTCTATTTCACATATTATGATGGATTCAACTAATATATAATTATGTATCATCTGGTTGGACCTGCATTAACTATAAAAAAGAAAATTTTAAAAAAATTTCCAAAACAACTCAACCTCATTTATTATGTTATTTTTTGTTTTCCATGTACTTATGTTTAAGCTTTTTTTAAGAGTGTTTCTCTATATATTAATCTTGATTGATTTTTACCTTAATCATTTACAAACTTCAGTTTCATTTATCTTTACTTGTTCGTCTTTACATTTCATTTTCATTTTATAATCTTTACTTTTAAAGTTTTATTTGTATAATATACGAGTTTCGTATGTATATTTATTTAAAAATCAAATATCTTCCACAAAAAAGATTAAAAAAATATTTCTTCACACTGAAACACATTTCAGTGGCTAGTATAAATAAAAAAAAACGTAAAAAAATTGTTTATTTATTTATTGAACATCGTCAATTAAAATTTTATATTAATTCATAACAATAGAACTAAAATATTGCTATATTTAGTGAATGCTAATTGATGACTTTAAAAATTGTAAAGCGATATTAAAATCAACTTAAAAACAGTGAGACGAAATAGGTTATGAAAAACAATTATATACGTATTTAAATTCTTTAATATATGTCATTTAATCACTTAATTAATTAATCACAAACTATTTAATTACATATCTTTATAAAATTAGGAGAAATGTTTGAAGGAGTTTCAAGATCATGCATGTACTAATAAGAAAAAAAAAATTATTTATTCTATTATTACATTTTTAAATTATTAGGTAGGGTTTCAAACTGAATATTACTCTATTTCTTATAATGTAAAAGTAGTTTTGTTTTGTCCTCAAATACATTAATGATAAGGTAAAACACACTTGTTTAGCAAACTTTCACGTCAAAAATTTGGACCAGTCGATGTGTAGGTTGACTTTCATCTCAGTGAATTGAATCGACTCATAATTCCAAAATTACTATATAATGATTAGAATGATTTAATTATTTGCTAAACACATTTTTTTTTGTATTAAATAATAAAATAAATTTAATACGTGGCTGTAGCCGAATCTCAGGAAGTACCTCGTCGAGTTGTCGGTAGGATGAGGAATGGCTTCACAGCACAATGGTGTGATTAAATAATTTCCCTGTGTTTATTAACACAAAACACAAAAATTTGAGACAGATATTGAAAGTGTGTAAATCGAAAAGCATGGTCTGGTAAACGATAATGTGGTCCACATGAGAAGAAAAGGGCAAGGTCCTACAAGGCTATTGCCATGCTTTCTTCTGTGGTTGGAAAGTGTTGCTGTGACTATGTTGAAGGGCAGCTTGTAGGGTATCCAATATCAAATTCTCACCCAGCCGACACACGCACATATCCATACACATTATACTATCGAAAATCGTGTTCAGATTTTTTATTGATCTTTTCTTTTTAGAATTAAAAATGCAATGTGTTAGCATTTTATATATTTTTTTAATATATTTTAAAACGTTAAAATTAGTGATAATCCGTGTATTATGGAGACACAGTAAAAAAACAGCACTAAACAATCCAGTAAAGAATCCAAATTCTCAAAAATCACCCTTCAAAATTAGTCCACATCTTTCTTCTTTCCTTCACTTGCTTTTCAATGATAGTATACTTCAACTACACTCTTTCTATTTTTACCTTCTTTCATCTCCTACTTTCATCATTGCATTATGAATACGAACTGTCCGATAGCGGGTGGAAAAATATGTCAAAGAAACAAAAATTCGGTTAAGATAGACTTTTTAAGTATAATTATGATATCATGTTAAAAGGTGAATTTTAAATCTAACTCAATATCACAAAATCGATTTATGGTAAGGTTTGTACTATATTTATATATTACAAAATTATTTTATTTTTAGTTAACGTGAGACTTCTAATTAATATATACATATAGAGACCATATCAAAAATTCAGTAGTAAATAAGTAAAGCTTGCAACAAGATGAGTTAGTTTAGGGTTGTTTTCAGCGAAGGAAGAAAAGAGCAGAAGAAGACAAAAGATTACAGTGAAGGGGACAAATGAATGGACCCTAACTAGCAGTGGTGGCACGTCATGGGAAAGAGCTGGCAAAATAGGAATGGAGGAAGCATTTAACAATAATACATCAAATGGTTTTGTTGGGAGTCTCCAATTTCTGAATTTCTTTTTCTTCTTTTTTCCTTCTCTGGTCTTCACGAGAAGCAAAAAGTAAAAGACTAGATACTTCATAGAAAGGGCCATTGAAGAATCAATTATAATGATAGGAAAGTTCCATCATTTATATATAGCCTCCATATGTTCTACATCACACAATCACTCAATAACAGCTACATCAATTCATCACAAATTTATATTTTAGTATAAGCATCTCAAATGTACCTATGTTGCTAATAAAAATACTATCTATATACTCTCACATCACATGCTATATATTAAGAAGTATTCACTTCTACCTATCAAACCAGTTAATAAAATATTGCTTAAAGTGGCTGCTAGATATCACCTTCCCTATCATATGAAATTGATGATTTTTTTTTTCTCACAGAAGTACAAGTTTCTACTTAATTAGTTTTTCATATTGTTAAAAATATATAAATATGAGTTTAAGTTTCACATTGATTAGAAATGAGAGAGTAGAGCACTATATAAGGATAAAGATTTATAAACTTATTATCTTAAGGTTTTGGGTTAAAAGTAGTGTCAATACCTTATGTGGTTAAACTCAGATTTTATTTGTGTTTGTTCTTCTTAGTGAAACTTCCTCATAAACCTAATAAGTGGTATTAGAGTTGATGGTTGTGTCCCGTACCTTATATGATTGGACTTAAATCTTATTAATGTTTATTATTTTCAATAAAACTCCCTCTATAAACCTAACACATGTTTGTATACATGATTGAGCATGAAAGCATTAAATAATGCACCGTTTGATTGCAGCAATATTTTATTACTGACGTTGGTCCAGGTCAGTACTTTGGTTTAATCTGCAACCAAATTCCACAGCTTCTGACTTTTTGCCATAAACCTCCTATTTGTTTGGGTTGATGTAGATGCAAAGGACTAGAAACGTGGATAGAGGAGTAAATGAGTCTGACATCACTCCATTTTATGTTCACTTAAGATGAGAGCTGTGAAAATTTAATGGTCACTGCTACATAGTTAATGAAATTCATTCTTTCTTTATCTCTCTTTTCAGTAAGAAGAAAAACCAATGGTTTACATGCAAATGAGGTTCTACTACCTACTGCACCATGTGCTGGTCCAGTTCTTCAAGGAACAGTTCATAGCTGCTTCATCATCACACTCTCCTTCTGCATCTACTGTTTATGTACAAAAAATTATTTGTCTGGGTGGGTCTGTGAATCTCATCCAAAATTGTTGCTGTCAACCTCCATCAATAGTTTCTAAGTACTTCGCTAACTAGATGACGAGTTCCTCATAAAAAATTTCAGAGATACAATATCAATAAAACATAATTTAATGCGGTACTTCAAATTTCACAAATTTAAATTTTTTGTTAATTTTTTCTGTACCGACCCTCTGTTAGTGTTTTTAAAATACAAAAATAACTACTGATTTTAAAGTTTTGAAATATATAAAAATAATTTTTAAATATTAAAATTTTATGTATTTTTAATGTTCAATCAACACTAAAAAAACTCAGCTGAACCCAACTTTCATATTATTCAATACAAAATATTAAAGTAATGATTTGTAATTTCTAAACTTAGATCAAATTAAAAATTGTTAAGCTACAAATTTTGATAAATTTTAATATTATATTAAAAAACGAATGACAGAATACTTTTAACTTGACCACCCTCATTTTTATTTACATGTTAAATAACGAAAACTAGTAAATGGTCGTAACAATTTAAATATTAATTTAAAACAAAGTTTAATACATAAAAAATTTCAACACAATTAAATTGAAAAAATAATATTTATTCATTTTAAAAATTAAAAGATCAAAATATATCGAAATTTACCTAATTCCTATTAAAATTTAGAGAGTAAAAAATGTTTAATAATTTTATTTTACATTATTTTGCTGCTTTTTCAAAATCTGCGGTTTCATAATAAGCTGAGACAGGTATATATAAATAAAATAAATCACACACTGTTCGAAGTTGTTTTAGTTATAATGTAATAGAACGTGAGAAAAGTTAAAACAGTAACCTAAACTTGAATGGCACCTTCCCAATTAAGACCTGGAAGGGCGATGGCACCTACGCTCTCTAATCATTGAACCAAAGAGTATTAAAAGGACTTGTTGCTTATACGACACAGTTTTATTATTGTGATTGGAAAATATAAAGATACATATCATTTTAAAAAATAAATATATATAATTTGTGAAAAGAGAGACATAGACAATTTGTTGATTAATGGAATGAATAATTCCTGTGACCTACCATATAATCCTATCTTTTTCCATTTTGTCTGCTATAATAAAGTGCGTATTTTAACACAATAATAGAAGTGGTTGCTTTCTCAAATTCATTTCAATGGTGGTTCTTATTTTCCTATCAAATTTCCCTCTTCCAAACCTCTTATTTTATCATCTTATTCAATCTCCTGAATAAATCACAATGCATGTTCCAAGAGAACAACGTCAAAATGTTTTAGTTGACTACTATGAATCATTCTAAGAGATACTTACAACTTACAAATAGTAATACATTGGAATCACAACTTTCTTTATTTTATTTTTATGTTTTCTGTTTGTAGAAATTTTTCCTAAATTTCTACCTTTCAAAAAAATAAAATAAAAAATCTCTAAATAAGCCAATTGCAAGAACATGTATATGTATATTTGGTTCTTTAATTCAAATTTTGATCAATATTTTTTAAAAGGTGTTGGGTATTGGGCTCCCTTCCTATGTGGAGAAAAGGCCCAAAATTTGAGAAGCCCATGTCTCACTTAAACCTAGTGGAGAGGAGGCTATAAAATAAAGAGAGAGGCAGAACAATAGAGT
>Ga0099822_1001111_pt1 | contig 29887 bp, 10 predicted proteins | sample CowpeawhiteBW_FD_76839 | JGI IMG/M metagenome (GOLD analysis project Ga0099822, IMG submission 76839) | Root nodule microbial communities of legume samples collected from California USA - Cow pea white BW | ecosystem: Host-associated > Plants > Roots > Nodule | place: USA: California | collected... | reverse complement strand
CTCTTTTATAAATTAATGTCTCTATTAAAATTTTTTATTTTATCTTTTATTATAATTTTCCATAATATAATTTTAATATAAATAATATATAATATAATTTTAAAAAATATATAAATATATATATATAAAAAATATAAAAAAAAATTGGGGAGCCGTGGCTCCCCTGTCACATCCTAGTTCTGCCAGTGCTCATGATGATGACATCAAGCATGAAAATCGAGAGAATCATGATAGTGGCTGACACAATAAACTTAAAGGAGAATGCTAATCAGTGCCCTAAGGACACTGGTTAAGGGCTAATTAATGTGTATTAGTATCATCATTTCTACATAGAAAGTTGAAATAATTAAGTACAATAATTAAAATAGTATAAATGTACATAACAAATTTTATAAAGACAAAAATATCATTTTAGATTTTTAGACAATAACTTTATGATACAAAATAAAAAATTTAGAATTTTTAAAATCTCTACTGAAAAGCAAAAAAAAAAATTCAATTAAATCTCAAATTAACACTTTAATTTGTTTCTTTTTGTAAAAATTTTAGATGTTTGAACACTACTTTTTTTGTTGGTTTTTATACTACTTTAAACTTTCTTATGTTATTTTTTTTTTTAATTTTCTGATATTTGACATTATTCTTTTTGTTGGTTTTTCTGTTAATTTAAAATTTCTTATGTTTAATTATATTTAATTTTTAGCAACATTAAAATATAGGTATTTTATTATTTAATTGGTTTTTAAATTTTATTTGTGAACATTAAAAAAATATTAAACACATTTGTATAATATTTATGAGTATTTTTATCTTTTAAATAAAATAAAGGTGCATTAATTGTTATTAGATCAGATTTTATTTAATACCACACTTATTTATGTACTTTTATAGGATCCAATGTATATTAATTATTCTTAACGAGTATCTTTAGGGCAATGGTTAGCAAGACTCAAACTTAAATATTGACTAAAATAGATTTTATATTTATAATTTTGATATCATATTAAAATAATATGTGTAGTCATAACTCAATCTTACAAAATCACTTTAATAAAATAAATTTTACTTTTTAATTATATACTATAGTTTATATATAATTTAATGTTATATCTATAACAATATATAAAGAGGATTCACTCTTTTGTGTCCACATTTTAAAATATCAATTTTACCCTTTAAAATATAATTATTTATTAAATTTTTGAAAATTGTCCGTTACTTTTATAATTTTTTTTATGAAATCGTCTATCTCTACTCTTCTCTTTTTCTTTATTATCTCATCTTTTTTGGTATATTTCACTTTATTTTTAATAAATTAATTTTTTATTTTTTATTAACTTAATAATATTACATTATCATTACCTACTAATATAATATTAAGTATATTTAAAAAATGTGTACACACAGACACAACAACATCTGTGTGTACGCTAGTCTAATTAATATATATTTTTCGACGTGAATTCATTGGACGAGAAGTTAATGAAATATTTGAATTATTAGAATATGTGTACACGACTTTTGTATATATGCATGTAAAATTTTAAATAATAACTTCTATTTTATTTTGTATTTTGTAATGAGTGTAGCTTCATAGTAGTGTAATTTGACTGTAATGATTATGTTGTGTTCTTGCATAAACACATACGAAGACATGTGAGATGTCTATCTGGGAATGAATAATTTGTATTAAGTGTATTTGATTTAAAATTTTAATTATGTTTGTAAATCCTAAGAAGAGAAAATTAATTATTTAAAATTCTAATCGCTTATAAATAAATATTAGGTAAATATAGTAGCTTTTGATATTCCAAGTAAAGTCTCACCCTATACCATATCAAAATATTATTTTGAATTATTTAAAAAAACAAAATTAAAACTGTAATCTAATTGATATGTATGCTAAAAAATTTAATAAATTTTTATCAATCTAATCTGCATTCTAATTTACATGAAATTATAGATAGGATTCAATATTAAGTTAATGGACAATTTTGATATGCTTTAAAAAATTAAATTTAAATTAACAATTTTATTTTTTAATTTTAGATATAAACATTTGGATATATAGAATTTAATACAATTATATAATTTAATAAATAATATTTTTTAAGATATAATATTATTTTATAAAATTAATCATAACCAATTAATTTAGAGAAAACTTAACATAAAGAATCAAAATTAAAAAGTGAAAGAAAATGAGAAACACATTAAGCACAAGTTTTTGTCATCCACAATTATCTCTAATATTAATGAGACAAAACTTTACTTGTTTTTTAAATAAGTATCATTATTAAATCATTTATTGTTTTAATTAATGTTTATAAAAAAAATCTAGGAGGATACAATAAATTTAACATTAAGTAGAATGATGGGAAAATTATAAAGAAATCAAAATATTATATTTACTATTGAGTTTTTTTATGTAACATCTTATTTAAAAGAAATAACTATTAGATAAAATATTACATAAGTTAATATGAACAAGCAAATAAAAAAGAGTATATTAGATTAACTATTATAATCATCCAAAGACTAAGATATACAAAATATTTAAGGACACAAAAAAATTCAAAGATTGTAAGAACAAGAATTTTTCAAAAGGATGTTATGTAGTAGTACTATCTTTAACATCTAAGTTAAACATCTGCTCACACTAATTATGGTGATCATAGTAAAGGAAGAAGACAAATGAATATACAAAGATACAAGGAGAAGGGTAAGTTAGTGAATTTTAAATAAGTCAATAATAATAAAATCATTTCAATACAAGTTACATGTATTAACTAGACGTGAATGACACTCTAACTCAATTATCCAGAAACATCTAATGAAAATGGATTCACTTGAAACTTGCACTTGTGATGACCTTGACTGCCTGCAAAGCCATTGCTAATGAGTTTTACCCTACCCACACAAGGTTAATTCATAGTCATCTAAGGTCATTATCCTACCTTAAATTAGGACCTCCTGCTATTATCATCACATGAACCATTATACTTTATATGAGTCTAAATAATCATTAGAATGTTAGGATATAACCTTACTTAAATCTATATATCAATACATACACTAAATTACAACCAAAAGAAATTTCTCCATGAAATTTCCTTATCTTCCTCATGTTATCTCAAATTCAATCGTCTATTATACAAAAAAACATATCAAGTCAAGTCTCAATATACCAACATCAATCATACATAACTCATCAATCATATTCTATTACAATATTTTCATTACATACCTAAAAAAAGTGACACCATTTCCCTAACCACATACCTCAAAACAAATATCCCAACGGTCAAATCAAAGATCCATGTGCCTAGGACGTGCGGTCAAAATTTCAGTTTTATCCAACGGTTAACGAAGTGTGACCCTCATTTTTCTCAAGATCACGCAGAGTAGAAAACAAGGTGACGCACAAAGCTGGAGAAGTGGTGCTCAATACTACAACCCCTGGAACCACTGACTTGTTAGCGCTTGACAATCCCAAAGTGACACCTAACGACACCAAGTTAGTGGCCAGTGTCACAATGGCGCCAAAATGAAGAAATCACATAGAAGAATGAGTCTTTGATCATGATCAAAGTAGAAATTAAAACCCCAAACTGAAAAAGGAGACAAAGGTTAGATATTCAACTTATGCGGATAAAGAAATTGTTTAAGTAGGTTCAAAGAGAATTTTACGAAGATTTAAACTCTTATTTCTGATCACAAGGAAGATGACATTGAAATGAGAATTTTAGTGAAGAAGATGACCGGTGTGGGGAGAATTTGCACTAAAGAAGCAGTCATATTCTTTTTTTAACGTTTTTGAATGACTATTTTTTTTTGTTCTTTTAAATAAAACATATTTTAAATAAAAAAGGGTTATATTTTCTCTTTGTTGTAAAATATAAAGTGAAGATTGAATATCAATTAATCATAAACAAAATAATAAGAGATTATAAACATCATATTCAGATTTAAACTTTAAAGTTATAATGTAGTTTTTTATAATATATTATCAACTTTTTCGTGCTTTTGTTTGGGTTCAAAGTTATAAATTTATTACAATTTGGAGAATCTTTTCATAAATACATACTGCTAATAGCTTAATGAATTCATAATTAATAAAAACTAAAAAAAATTCCCACTTTATTAAGTTGTTTTAAAAATGAGACTTGGTGTGGAATCTAAAGTGACCAACTCGTGATTCACAAGGATTCCAAATGTGGGGCACTTTACCCTAAGAAATTAACAAAAATAATTAGGAAGGGAATTAGAATAATATAATACTTATTTGGTAGGCAAAGCTTTCCTAATGGTGGCTTCCCGGACTGCTGAAAGCCACATTACATATACATAACACACATACATCCACAACACTAAACTTCAAAGGCGACATTAATTCTTCACCGCAATCACGAAAGTGACCCTTCAATTATTTTATTTTAAGGACGTGTCACCAAGATACTCGCCATTACCACTTCTCAACTTTTCTCTCAAAAACTACTTTCTCTCACACTTTTTTTTTTTTTTCCATCATCTTTATAATTACGTTTTTTTACATTATATTTCCTCTCAAATCTCCACTAGTATACACTATATATTAGATACGGATTATCAGCAAATTCATAAACATCATATCTTAAAATTTTCAACTAATAACAACCAACTAGTTACTATTTCAAGTACCACTAGACTAAATTTTATCGAGTGATGAACTTAACTTTGTGATAAAATAATATTGTTAAAAAAATTACTAAATACGATAAAGTATAAACTAATAATATCTCACTAACTTAGATGAATCTTTTATACCGGTTGAACATAATTTTTTATGCCCATTTAACAACCAACATAAATAAAGTACTTAGAAGATATATAGTTCAAAAAATATAATAGGACTTCGGTAAAAATGTTGTATCGAATCCACTCACGGATAAAATACGATGAAATATTACAATAAATTTCAAGCCAAACTAACTAATTATACGATTAATAAATTTCGAGCCTCGATAACTTTCCTCGTTAAAATATAACAAATACCGTATTCTAAATTTGGTGATCAATAATAATACGTACTCGTGAGACATAAATTGGAATGAAACAGATGAAATCATTTCAGTAAGATTATAAAGTTAGTCGGTCTAACTCACACGGGTTGGCTCATCACAAATTGAATTAAAAAGGTTCAGTTCAACCAACTCACCTTTTGATAAGTCATAAATTTTGTAACCTGATCCGATCCACCACAGGTTGGTAGGTTAGTGGATTGACTTGCTTATAATTTTTTGTTTTACAATTTATTTTATATATTTATTACATCACAATAAGAGTGAATTGACTTAATTTATTTTTTAGAATAGTGAAATCAAAGTGTTCACCTAATCCTCGAAATATTATATAAAAATAATAATTAAAGATTAAAGTATCAATATATATAGCTTGACAAACAAATTAATTAATCATTCAAACTATTCAAATATTATTGAACAATATTCTAGCATTTAAAAATATGAAATTGTAAACCTATATAATTAAAAGTAATAAATAATTATAACAAAAAAAAATTAAAAATTGTAAAAAAATGTTGGTGGATTTGGTGCATTAAGTGGATTAATCCACCTTCAACCCAACTTGAACCCGTTTAACCTATGTGTTAAATGAGTCGGGTTCAATTCAACCCACTTTTGAAAAAACTAAATATTTTTCAACCTAATCCCTCAAACATGTGATTTAACGAGAATTGACTCACGGATTGAAATTCATTTTGACCTCTAAAGTGGGGTGCCCAAATTGAAATTAATTAATTACTGTTACATTTGTAAGATTTAAAAGATAAATAAGAGTAAAAATTATGTTTTAAGTGATGTTTAGATATTTTATTTCTAAAATGTCAAGTTTATAAACAAAAAATATATTATTGAAGTTTTATTTTATAAATATTATTATTTTATAACTTTCTAAAAGTTTTTTTATTAGTTTAAAAATATTTAATTACTGGGATGCTCATCATCTTAGTTCTCGTTTTTGAAAAAGTTTCAATTGTATTTATTTTTTTAAAAAGGTCTTAGTTAAGTCATTGAAAAAAATTATTAATAGTGTTAACAACATATCACATGTCAATATGTGTTTCATTTATTTCTTTTTACTTTTATACTTTTTAATTTTTTTTTATAAAAAATTGTGTTTATGTGTTAGGTCTCCAGTGGGACATGTGACATTGACAGTATCACGTGGAAGGACAATGACACATGTAAGTTCTTTTAAATGCTAGCTTCAATGTTAGCTTAAATATTAACATGAAACACATCTAAAACATTAAATAAAGTTAACAAATGGGGTTAAAAAGAGTTAAATTCACGCATTTATAAAGTTAGAGGACTAAATTGTCTCAAAATTTTAAAAATGAACTAATTATATTTTTCACTAAAAATTAAAAGATCAAAAACATATTTAACAAAAAAAATTAAAAATTTAAAAAATCATATACTGACATGTAACTTGTTGTTTACACTATTAGTAATTTTTTAAAAATAACTTAATTGAAACACTCGTTCAAAAGTTAAAATATAATTAAATATTTTTTAAAAATGGAGATAAAGTTTACACACTCTCACCAAAATGAGATCATTCGAAATGAGACCATCAAAATATTTAAACCCATTATAAAAATAAAGAATAAGTAAATATGTAGACTCGAATTTACCTCCTCCGATCATCTTTCTTACAATTAACGTTGATTATTAAACATAAATAGAGATAAACTATAAATTATAAACTGTAATCTGAAAACCTAATTATTGTCTTAAAAAATAATAATTATAAAAGAAAAAAAACTTCAAAGCCAACAGGAGGATTAGAACATGTAGTAAATATTTTAACTTAATGATTTCTATCTTTCTTCTCTCTTGAACATATACTTTATGACTGTGCATTATATTTTTCATCAATTTTCAAAAATAATATTATAGTATTTTCTTACTCGACCCCATTTAAAAACTATTTATCCGATTATTAAAATATCTTTATTTGGCCGGCAGGCTTTAGTACATTACACTAGTAAAACGCAATCAAATATTAAGATTACTTTTAACAGGTTGAGATGATTGCTTAGCGAAAATAACTCCAAGCAAATAATGCTCACATAAATGATAATTAAATATAAATATTGAATTTCAATAAGATGAGAAATGTATTTATAAGACTAGAGTAAAAGTCAAAAGTAGTACTTTAAAATAGTATATTTTAATTAAGCTTTTGCTTTATTGTATAAAACGATATTGGTTTAAAAAAAATGGTAAATAACGCACTAAAATTGGAGAGTTGAATGACTTAGCTAGTGTGGTGATTAAAAGAAGTGGTGAATAAGTATGAGTTGTGTCGCAGTCTAGGATTTAGGATGAATTTGTAAAGAAGAAAGCACGTTAATGGTATTTTAAAGAAAAAGTAAAGCATGTTATGTTAGCAGACAGAAAGCCATTTAATAGTATTGTATTTGGGGTTAGTCATTGAAAAGGAAATGAAATATTAAGTATTAGGAAGGTAGCAGCAACTTTACAAGATAGATTCGGAATCGTGGAAATAAGAGAAAACAGAACAGTGTTTTTACAGCGACGTTTTTATATATGAGTGTGTCATTTGATGTAGAAATTGTAAGCGGCGAATTGCTTATTAACAGGGTTGAAATAAAGTACATAGAATGAAGAAAGTTTTTGTAATAAAAGCACTAATCATAGTATGTTACTGTACACTTTTAATGATGATATCCTTTTTGATGCCGACCCTGCGTCTTTTGAACGGAAAGTTCATGTTTTATGCATCATTCACTCTTTGCTTTGCTTTATTTATGCTGTACTATTCGGATTTTCACTAAGCCCAATGCTTAATTTGGTTAGTCTATGGAATGGACAGGTTCTTCTGAGTCGCAAAAATAATAAATAACTCAATACTGATGCATTAGGATAACAAAGATATAAATACCCCAGACTAAATATATAAATAAAAATATAAAAATATAATGAGATGTTTTTAAAGACACATTTTTAAATACATGTATCCAGGACACCCATTAAACAAAATCATCTTACTCAAACTTAAAACATATCCATTTGCTTAACTATTCACACAATACTAAAATTATATGAGTTTAGAAAAAAAGAGAATTATTCTAATATTTTTCATTCTCAAATTATTATTCATAATTTAAACTACCAATACTTTAAAAGAGAGAGAAAAAACTGATATAATTTCTCTTTCTCTCATTTTCTTACTTATTTAAATTATCGCATGAGTTGAGTTTGATATTTTCCATTCCCCTAAATATTATAAATTTAATGGTACCGAAATATAGGTAAAATTTACTACATTGAATATTTAGTGAACATTAAAATACATATATTCAACAAAAAGGCAATATATATGTCTAACCAGCAGGAAACCAAATTTTAAAAAAAGTTGGAGAATGCTGGGCGGCAGAATCTGATGTGATCTACTTAAGTAATGTAATAATTAAAAAATTAGTAGGGTTATTTCCCGCAATTTCTTACTAACTCTTATCTTATATATTAAAATTTACTTTTGTAATATCGTTACGTTTGCCTCGCTTTTAGAAAAAAAAAAAATTTGAGGTTGCCATCGAGGATGATTCAACTCAGTCGTTGGAAAAACAAAGCTATTTTGATTCATTTGTTTGATTATTTTTGGGAAAGGAATCAATGGTACGTAGCACGAAGGAAGCAAATTGCTTTTTGATAATTTAGGACTACTGCATATATACTGCATATATAGGTGTAAGATGTATGTTCTAAGTTTTTCTTTTTAATACAACTCTCCCTTCTTTTCCTTTTCTTTCTACTTTTATATACTTTTCTATATTTTTTTTTATCTTTTCACCACCAAATTATACCGTAAATGATGAATAATAAATAAGATAGACTAAATATTTATTTTGAGTCAGTTTATTTTATTTATTTAAATATTTAAATTTCTTTCTTTTAGCTTTTGTATACATTACATCTGGGAATGGGGATAAGATTAGAGTTGAATGAAGGTATCTCCATTGATATATTAATACAAATATATAGGAATGTACTTTTGTTTATAATCAAACTTTATCGAGAGAAAATTGTGATTTTTAAACTTTTTAGAGTTATGGAAAATTCTTCAGACAACATAAATCAAAATTAAGAGAAGTTAAATGAAGTTTGGTTTGAGTTAAAAATAATATATGGAAGATGAAAAATAATGTGAATTGAACAATAGATTAAATATACAACAATGAGTTTATAAATGTCATTATTTTAACAATGACAAAAAAGTTAGGTGTGACAATGCAGAACGAGACATGCGAGTTGGGATGTTGAGCCCATCACACAACTCCGATCCTTAGCCTGCACACAATTAAGGTCGAGCGGGACGGGCTGGTTCGATGATCTATTTACAAAAATCAAAGAAATTGAAATTATGAGGCAATGTAGTGGTGGTATGGTAAAAAAGTCATTTCGCAAAACACAACTCCCACCCTTCAACGATTTTGAAGAGATTTATTCAAAGAATTTGACAATTAAATTTGGTTATGATATCGTATTTCACATGAACAAACTTTCACTAAAAGAATAAAACTAGGTTATGTTCATTACAAACTTTTTGTGGTGTCATTTTCAATGCTTAATAATGGGAATGAGTCTTAGTTTTTGTCTCTATAGTTCTTTGAACATTTATAAACGTTAATTCAATACTTATTATGATCTGTCTTTTTTAGTTTTCTTACAAAATATAATAATCTATTTTGTTTTAATTTTATTTGAAATTAAAATTATATTGGTTAAAGTCTGGATTTGATTCCTCTATTTTTATTTATCTCAATTTGATCCATATTTTGAAAATTTGATGCAATGATGCAATCAAGTCCTTTCCGTTAATAATGTAATAACAACGTTAAAGAGGTATCACGTGTGTGTCACGTATAATATCAAAATTTATTCTTATTTATTTTAAATAACTCTTATAATCAAGGATAAAATGGTTATTATTCAATTTTATATCTAGTAATTTCTTTTAATCTATTAAATTCATAACATCACTAACTAATTTTGATAAACTTTCATTTCAAATTCTTTCATTTATCACCATATTTCTCTTAATAAAAATAAAATCATTTTCACTTCTCTTTCCTCTTAAATATACTCTCCTAAATTTATCTTAAAAACAAAATCTCCTAAAAAATTATAGACATGTTAGGTTACATTAAGAAAAATAATTTTATATTTTTAAATATTTTAATTTTAAATTTAATATTGATTACTTCTTTGATTTATTTATTGTAGCACTATTATTATTATTATTATTATTATTATTATTATTATGCGTCTGTTTTTTACACGGTATTTTATATATGTTACTAGAAATTTTCATACTCAAAAGTCATACAAGTAGTGAATTTTGTTAATTATAATTTTATAAATAAATAAATTTTGTATATATTAAAAAAATATTCGTGGGATTACTTATATAAAATAATAACATGTTCTTTTGATAAAACTTTGTTTTAGTTGAAGAAAGTTTGATTTTCCCCTCTTTTAAAATTATTTTATTTTGATTTTTATTGTTAAATTTGTTGTTCTTTATGAGTGGAAAAACCTAACCACTATATTTATTTATGATATTAAAAGTTTAAATAATTTTAAAAATAAAATTTATTAGATAGTATATTTATTGGTTGAAGAAACCTAACCAAGGCAAAATTATTACAAGAAGGAAGTGATATATGAATGGATCAAATGCAAAATTAAAAGGGGTCCACAATTGATACTCATAATCTGGGTTACATCAAATGGACATTAATTTAATAACTGTATTCTTATTTTGTACCAAGTAAGAAGAAAAGTCTGTCTAGATTATCTTGTTATGCTTTCTTTTTGTGTCACTCAAATTAAACTCCCTTCTAATTGACCTCACCAATATTTTAATTAAACATATGAAGGGACTTTACAATAATTCATATATCTATATATCATATATAATCAATTGAATTAAACTTTTTTTGTTACCAACTATTTTAATTAATTTATTTTAGGATATATTTCTCTTTTTCTTTAGCATTTGGGAGCTTTTTAAATATTACTTTCTCATACTTACTTTTAACGAATCATTGGTAAGTGGAACAATTAGATAGATCTCAATCACTTATCACTCGGATACACAATCTTAGATGTTCATTACTGGAAAAGTTTGTTTAAGTTGATAAGATTGATTGTGTCGCCATTAACAAATATTTTTAGTTTTTTTTTTTAATTTATGAAATCAGGATATCTTTGCACTTATTTTTAGTTTTTTTCATTTATTTAATTTATAAAACCAGGAATATAGTTTTTTCATTTATTTAAACTTGTAAACTTCCTGGATTTGGTGTGGAAACTCTGGTCAAAAACATGGTTCGAAGGTAATCGCGAAATTAAAACTTTAACAATTTGATTAGTGCCATAAAAGGATCATGATTCGCAGATAAAATAAGCATTAATTGTAATCGTCATCTTCCATGATGGCTCCGCGGCCCAGACACTAGCCCGCCCAAAACAATGTGAAAGGCTAACATTTTATCACTCGATAATCTTCATAAAAGAATTTCACCCAAATCACAATTTTATATCTTAATGAAAGTCATATTGCATCAATGTCTTTTACGTTTACTTAATGGAACTTATCATACTTATCTATTTTGTACATAAATTACTCTTGATCCTTAAATATACCTTAATTATCGTAAAAGAAATAAAAAATAATACAAAAGTTGAGATGAAAAAAAATAAAAAAGTGAAATTATTTCCAATCTATCATAGGATACGACAGAAGATAAATTATATTTATTTCTTCAAAATCAATAAAAAAAAACTTGCAGTCTCCAAATTTTTAAACATATAAAAGTTTTGTTCATTAATAATATAGAGTATTTAAAATTTGTATTAATGCACATATTTTTAAGATTAACTAGCGTACACAAGCGCGACAACGTCTGTGTGTACGTATTTTTTTAATATAATATATGTGATGTTATATTAGTAGGTGGTGATAATGTAATGTTATTAAGTTAATATATAAAATATATAAATAAAATTATATTTATTAAAAATAAAGTGAAATATATTAGAAAAGATAGGAGAATAAACAGTTGATAAATAGAGAAAAAGAAAAGAGCAGAGATAGACAATTTTATAAAAAAATTATAAAAGTAACGATCAATTTTCAAAAATTTAATAAATAATTATATTTTAAAAGATAAAATTGGTATTTTGAAATGTGGACACAAAAGAGATAATTTTTTTTATATATTGTTATAGATGCTTAATTAGTAATTTGTCACTAATTATATTTAAGTATTTTATTCATTTTGATCCTTATATTTTGTTTAGACTCAATTGAAAATTTTTTTTAAAGACAAATTAAATTGCTATTTTTGTAAAAAAGATGCAATGTGACATCTTTTCATAAATTGAGATTAAGTGATACGTGTCAAAAACATGTGTTATGAAAGATGTTATAATCACATGACAAGTCAAAAATACAAAGATTCTAAGTATAATATGACTTAGATCTTGACACATGATCGATTTATATTTTGACTTGTAACACTTAACGATAACAATTTAACGAAATGAATCATATTAAGTTTCTTTTAAAAAATAAAAATTTAATAAAAAAAAAATGTGAAGAACAAATCAAATCAAAGACTTGAATATAAATACCATTTTTTTTACGAGAACATAAGGTTATAAAATTATAACATAGAGAAACATGATTACTAGAGTGTTTCTATTTTGGTTTCATATTCTAGCTACGGGAAAAGAACTCACATATGTATTTTTTAAAATTATTTAATTTTAAAAATAGTCAATGCGATATAGTTTTCCATCTACTACAGAGCATAAAAAAATATTTACTTGTATTTCGTCATCCAATGGAAGAATGGAAGAATAAAACATATGCTCATTAATTTTTGTTAATTTGAGAACATCCTTTTATGAAAATTTAACATAGAGAAATGTGATTGCAAGAGTGTTTTTATACTGCAAGAGTGTTATTATACGTTTCGTCATTCAATAGAAAAATAAAACATATACTCATTAGTTTTTATCTTCAAATAAAAAATTAAAAAAATTGCACATGTGTTACTCCTCAACTACTCACATGGTCATTTAATTGAGATCTTATTGCTTATAGAATGTTGACAAATATTTAGAACTAAAACAAAAACAAAAATATTATAAGGCAGCAAAATAAGAAAAATAAATGTAACTATGACAAAAACTAAACTTGCATATCTATAAGGATCGAAATAAAAAACAAAAACATGTAGAACTAATTGTTTTAGTTTGTAATGAATTTTTAATTCTAATAATATATTTTTGAATAAATTATGATCATTAAAAAATAGAAGTTATTAAACACTTATCTTTTGTGAATAATAATTAAATTTATTTAATTAATATTAATTACAAAAGTTATCTTTACAATTAAATTTAATTGAATGAAATATGGTTGACATTTTCAAATTAATTTTTGTAAAATGTATTCATGAGATGAACTGAATATATTTTTTCTAAAATGAGTAAATAATAATGTTATGATATTCAACATATATACATTTTTATTCTTTAAAACTAATATAAATTCCATATATTTTAAGAAAATGTTTTGGGGTTAAGTATTTAATTATTAATTACGGTAATATTTTTATTGACTACCTGTTTGACTATTTGTTCTTTTTAACATATAGATATCATTGAATTTTATTCACAAGAAATATTTTTCTTAAGAGTATTATTCAAAAATGATATTAGGTTTTTTAATATTTTATCTTTTATAATTAATGTTTAAAATTCGCAGTTAATATTATATAGAAACTATCTGTAAACAGTTAGTGGAAAAAGTACCCAAAAAGAAAGTTGACCGAAAATTTGTCTTTTTTAACTGTTATTTGTATCCTTAATTTGTAAAAAAGAATTTGACAGCAAAGATTACTCTAGAAAAGGATAACTTAATGGAGAAAATTATAAGTTTTAAAAATGTATATTTTTTAACATTATCACACATATTTATTATGGTTAAAATTTTTTATCTATAACAATATATAACAAAAAAAAAATAAATTTGACATAATATTTTTAGTTCCCTCATTTTTTTATGAAACGAGACAATTAATCTTAAACAAATTTATTTATAAATTTGTAATCGAAAAAGAGAGTTAAAAGTAAAAAAATAAGTATGAAATAGCTTGTATTTTATTGTTAAACCTTTAATTTTGAAGTAGCAGTAGATTTTAAGAAAAAGGGTGAAAGTTAACCTTAATGTTTTTAATTTTTCAAATTTCAATAGTAAAGTAGCCGTTATTAAGAAGGGCAACGGCTAGGAGCAGTGACACGGCGACATCACCGTCTGAAATTCGCTTTTCATCATTTCTTTTTATTCTGCGTGTTGGCTCTGCTGTCGCCTCCCATTTTCAGATTTCATTTTCTTTTTCTTCGGATTCATACAAGCGTGAGTGAGCAGCGTAAGGATCTTCCCAGATATCTTGATTTTCGTTTATGTTCTTTCAACGGATCTTGCTTTTCTTCATCTTCTTACGAATTTTCTGATTAATGTTTATGGCACTGCACGCACACACAGCATAGCAAAGCCAATGGACGCCTCAAAGGAAAACCGCCTGCCCTCTTCAGATCTTCAAGGTTGGTTCCTTATCCATTCTTTTCATTTTAATAATAATAATACTTGGATACGAGGACGAGATTGAGGTTTCGTTGTTTTTAATGTTTCTCCTTTCCTTGAATCACAAAGGGTATCCAAGAATGGAGGAGAATCTGAAGCCCCTCCATCACCGGTTGCCTCTCCGTAGCATCAATCAGAATCTTATGCCTAACAGAAGCCCTGTTCATTCCCGGTACACTTTGAAACCAATCTCTCTCTCTTTGTCTGTCTTTAAGTGTGACAACACTTCAATATACGTTCATCTTTTTTGAATTTCTTTGATGATGCAGCAAGAGCAAAGGACACGCAGTTCTGCATCACCAACCCCCTCATCCTCATGTACTCTTCCCTCTCCATAAACCACATGTGGATCATTTTTTTTTTCTTTTTTCTTTTTAATCTGTTTACTCACTTGACTTTCCTATCTATCCTGTTATGTCAGGCAACTAAGAAACACAACATGTTGGCTCCCAACCCGAGTTACAACTTAGACTGTGAAATCATAGCTATCGACGATGATGAGGATGCCGGTGACAACGCAGTTCCAGATTTCGTCAAGCATACTGAAGCCATGCTCGACGAAATAGACAGGATAGTAAGTCTTTGAACGTTTTCATCTCATTGTCTGCGTTTTTGGGCAGAATATCATAAATGGCGTGTGCTCCACTGTATCTCAGGAGGAAGTTGAAATGGAAGATGTGCAGGAACCTGTTTTAGACATCGATGCCTGCGACAGGACAGATCCACTTGCAGTTGTTGAGTACATCGATGATATCTACAGCCTCTACAAGAAAATCGAGGTAACATTCAAAATCTCTCTGCTGGTTGGCTCTTGTAATGAACAGCTGTTCTTTAAAATTACAAATTAAGTAGAATTTTTCTTGTTGGTTTTGGACATTCATCGGATCTCCCCAAATAATTAAAAGAAAACCTCCCTTGTCGGTTGGAAAATGTTAGAAAAGGGCTCTGATTTCTTGACTACTTGATTGGAAAATCTGGTGCAAGGACTTATATATATGATGTTGACCCATCAGTTCTTTCGCAGGATTCGAGCTGTGTCTCTCCAAATTACATGACTAATCAATTTGACATTAATGAGAGGATGAGAGCCATTCTTGTTGACTGGCTTATTGAGGTACATTATTTACATTTCCATGTTGATGTCCTTTTCAAGGGTTGAAGTTAAGCTTCTCAAAACTTAGTCAAGCTTTTTACGGTTTCTAACAGGTTCACTACAAATTTGAGCTTTTGGAGGAGACATTGTTCCTTACTGTCAATCTCATCGACAGGTTCCTGGAGCGTCAGGCAATGATCAGAAAGAAACTTCAGTTAGTTGGCGTAACAGCTATGCTAATAGCTTGTAAGTACGAGGAGGTCTCAGTCCCTACCGTTGAGGATTTTATTCTGATAACAGACAAGGCATATACAAGGGATGAAGTTTTAGCTATGGTAACTCAGTTTATGCTTCATCGTTCTTTTTCTTTTTTGCTTCCCTTTAATTTTGGGAAATGCATCTAATCAAAACATACGTCACTAGGAGAAATTGATGATGAACAGTCTGCAATTCAACTTGTCTGTGCCTACTCCATACATGTTCATGAGAAGATTTCTAAAGGCAGCTCATTCTGATAAAAAGGTGAGTAATGCAGCATTGTTTTACGATGATTTATAATACTAAAGCAACTTAACGAATATGAGATCTGTGAAACTGTGTCAGCTGGAGCTCTCGTCCTTCTTCTTGGTTGAACTTTGCTTGGTGGAATACAAAATGCTGAAGTTTTCACCATCTTTGCTAGCTGCTGCAGCCATTTACACAGCTCAATGTAGCATGTACCAGTTTAAGCAATGGACTAAGACCAGCGAGTGGTATACTGATTACTCAGAAGAGCAGCTTCTGTAAGTTATTTTTGGCAGATGTCCTTATTGTTGTCAGTGTCTGTCAGTTGATTTTGCTGAATTTGTGAAGTGTATAGTAAATGTTCCTTGTGTGTGATGTCAGAGAATGCTCGAGGCTGATGGTTACTTTCCATCGAAAAGCCGGATCAGGAAAACTCACTGGTGTATATAGAAAGTACAGTACATGGAGGTATGGCTGCGCCGCAAAAATAGAGCCTGCTCTGTTTTTACTGGATAATTAACGGGGGAACGGGAACGCGCATGAGCTTCTGGCTTCTGGGTACGAACTTTTCTTTTGGCTTTTTTCTGAGTTTTTTAGAAGTTTGTTTTGAGAGCTTCGCAAAAGAGCTGGCAACATAAGTTGTGGTGGATGTAAACTCTAAGGGAGGACCTTCTCCTTTCAGAGAGTTACCCTTACCTTTCAGAGAAGGTTGTATAAAATGGTTGTATAGAAACAGCCCTGTTTCTGCTGGATAATTAAGGTTGTAGTTTTGGTTGTTTTGAGAGTTTACTTGTAGAATGGTAGTAGAATCCAACTACCAGTACCGGTTTTTCTTTCGGGTGTTGTTGACAATCACTAAAAGTTACGTTGAGTATAATGTGTGGTCTTTACAGAATGGATATTCAAGGTATTAAAATGAGTAGGTTAAGATTATTGCATAAGGCCTTCGAAGTACATTTACTTTTCCTCAATATATGGTCACAGTTTTTCAGATTAAATTTCCGATTCCTAAATGGTCATAGAGGTCTTCAATTGGTTCTTTTAAGGGTCTGTTTGTGGTTAGGGTGAAAGGAAAAAATGTGAGCACTTGCAGAAGTGAATAGCCACAAAATTATCATCAATAGATTCTTGAATGATAGAAGTTTTATGTCTGGTTTTTCAAAATGATCCTCAAATTATGGTCATGGATTTTATGATCCCCTTAAATTAGTGCCTTTATGAAATAGGTTAGTAAAATTATGGTCATTGATAGATACGGCCTTAAATAATTGTTGAGGGTGTGATAAGTTAAGGAATTTTCAATTCCAATCATAGATTCTTAAATTTCTTAACAATTTATATAATAAAATGAAAACGAATAAATGAAAAGAAAATAAAAAGACTGTAATTTTTCAATAAAAAAAACCATTTGATCTTTTATAATGTTATTCATCAAGTTTAAATGTTTAAATACGTTTTTTGTTACTTAATTTTAAGTGAAAATTGAAATTAGTTGAAACTTTACTAATTTAGTTCCTCAACTTCAGAGAATTATGTGAATTGTTTGTCTTTTTAATCAAATTTTGTTTGTCTTTTTAACCAAATTTTGTTAAATTTATTTGACGTTTCATATATGTTCATGGTCTTTGAAGCAAAAATGTCTCAAACGGTGTAAACAATTCAAATGCTATATGAAAATATGTTTATGTTTAATGCGTTAAATAAACTTAACAAAATGTGGAACTAAATCTACACAGTTGGAGGACTAAATTCATCTAAAGTTTCAAAAATATGTATGCGTTGCATGATGATATTAGGAGAAAAAAATATTTTGTATTTAAAAAATAAAAATAACTCTGTACCAATCTCAATATAAAAAAAAAACTTTTGAATTGCATAACTTATAAATTATTTGATTTCTGAATTGCGAAATCCGAAAACTTTTTTCTATAACATTTAGATTGTACAATGTAAAATCTAATTTTAAGACAAAACAGTCATTTTCATATTTATAAGGTGTAGAAGTAAAATGTGGAGGTGTAAAAAGAAATCTCCTTTATTTTTTGTTGCTAACAACACTCTCTAACGACAAGTCAAAACCCACATTTAAAATACATTATTAGAAATATTAAGAAATAAGAATGTAATATGTAGTTGTAACAACAAAACTTCATTCTCAAGAGCTCATCAAATCGTGATGACAATATCGAAACTCACTTGGTTATCCTAATAATACCAATAAAACTAGGTAGATTAACTAACTACTCACAATCACGAGGGCTTAAGTCAATCAAAGTAAAATAAGAAATAAGAAATGTAGAAGTTAAACAAATTTTCTAATTTTAAGGTAGGGGGTTTTCTTTGGAGAACCCACAAAATCCAAACACTTAAATTTCCAACATCCACGTACAAAATACCGTAGTAAAATATTTCATAAAATAACTTAATAGTATAGTTCTATGGAATAGTATTTTAAAGAGTACGTATTATTTTTCAACTTAAATCGCTTTCTTATGTTTGTGGGTCTCATTGAACGTAAGAAATTTGTGAGTTTTGGAATATAAGGCTAAAAGTGAAGAAGAAAAGGAAGGATAAGTTTGGGAGAAAAATTATAAGGTGGGGTTAAGTTTTTTTTTCTTTTTAACTTGTTTAATTAGTGCGTTCTTGGGTTTATCTATCTTAACCTAACTCGACATTATTCGCAAAATAAAATTTGATTAAAGAGCAGAACATAATTAGTTAATTAGCCTTTTTTTTTGAAAGAAGTTAATTAAATAAGCAAATAGTACACAATGATTTATATGTAGTTTTACTTATTTTGTTCTAAATGTCTAATTTTTTTGTTCTAAACATCTAAATCAGTTAGTTGTTAGATTAGTTGGGCGTACGAGCTGTTGTAAATTTCGTAATGAACCTAAAACAAATGTTGTAGATAATGATTTTAAACAAATGCACATTAACCTTGGGCATTTTTTCTAGCACGCACATATTATATATAAAATTAACACTATTTAGCTATGAATTAATTTAACTTTTACTAGTGTACTACCATGGTGTAGGGATGAACGACAATAACCAGACTTCTTATAGTAAAGAGAACAAACCAATTCCTCTTCTGAATCAATGTACAGGTCCTCGTGCTTAAAAACCCTGTGCGGAAATCAGTTTGTTTGCCTTTAAAGTACTTTTGTTTCAAACGTAATCCAAACAAACTTTCAATTCATCTTCAATTCTTCTTTCTTCGATCTTGTTGTTCTATAACTATTCTAGTTTATCCAACCTCGTTAAATAAGAAGCGATACATCAAATTTTATCTTATCATAACTCAAGATATACTTTTGTGGGTGGTAACTGAGTATGTTTCATAACGACTTCGTTTTAAAATAAAATTGTATCATAAAAAAAACTGTATTTTGCAAACAGATGGCAAGTAGTCAAAATGTTTCATCTTATTCGTGATCACAAATTACCTCCCTCTAAGATGACTTAATGGTAGTTGACAAAGTGAAGTATTCGTGAATCATCTTCCCAAGCCATCATACGTTCAATCATATTCTGCAATTGGCAGCTGGACAAGTTGTAAAAGAGAAGAGAGAAAGAATCAGAAATTAATATGTCGAATTAATATAGTAGCAATGTGCCAAGTAAAACGCAAATGTAATACATTAGAAGCAGTCCAAATAGCATGGGCAGATGGAGTACATCTAGAGCAAGAATAAATTACATTACTTTCTACTTCTACCCCTCAACTCAAAATCCTAAATTAGGCCGCTTGACGTTTGTAGTATTAAAATGGAAGTGAATAATTGGGTAAATGCAAGTCAATCATAAGTTATTCGCCAGTGAGATTGTTTTCGCAATTTTTCTTTCCAGTTCACGTGGGCATTGGAGCTAGTCCATGTCAAGAAACAAAGTGCATCATGCCATATTTAAGCAGAATTGCAGCAGAGCAAACACTTTCATATAACCTTATTACTTTAAAGGACAATTTAAATACAACTCCACTGAGATAAATATTTTCTAAAACAAAAGTTATTTGCTAGCTAACTCTGATTAAACTGTGGATACTAATTATATAAGGCAGCTTAGTGTGTACTTACTACAATACACAAATTGATTCAGATCGAGAGTAACTCTGCCTTGTTTTGCCGTATCAAAAGAATTAAACAGATTCCTGCAAAAAAAAAAAAAAACAATGAAAGATCCTTATTATAATATTGCAGTGGATAACAAAATAAAAATTCAACGAGGTTGGAAAAAATGGTGTTAGAAATCTGTGGCTTTCCTTTCCCGAACTTTGTATAAAATGAGAACATACCGTGCTGATTGTAGGAATATACAGATTGATATGAAGTCGTCCAGCCGAAACCTTCCATTTTTACTTTGATCAAAGCTCTAAGAAGGATAAAAAAGAAATAATTTAGCATGGTCTTCTGTATTGCATTAATGTGCAACAAGAATTCCAACTAAAACTTACTTTAGATGTCAAAACAATGAAAAATAATTACAAGGCTAACATAATGCATTATAGGATTCTCCATCTCACTATTATATATCCAAGCTATCATTCCTAGAAAGGAACAAAAAAGAAATAAGGATATAGAGATGTTTTACCTCACAGACAGTGTAAAAAGCAGGAGAATCCAGCTTGAAACCAATTTTTACCAAAGCCTGGAAACATTTAGAATTCATCAAGATGAGTTGCAACAAGAGAATGTTATGTGAAATAAGCAGAGTTTTGTAGTCTCTCATCACTGGAAAAAAGATAAATGCTAGGAATACACACTGTAACACACTTTCTCACTGATAGGAAATGATAAAACTTGGTAGGTCTCACATCTTATTAGTGACTCTCTTGATTTTGTAGTAGTTTTCAATAACCAATAAGAAGGGTGTGTTCCTAGAACTCAAGGAAAATACGAATCATGCAAAGACACCACTGTAAGAAGAGAATATGAACATTACACCAACAAAGGACCTTGATATTTTGTTTCTACAACTTAGAGATTAGTTTTAAGAACTATAAGCTCAATTGGGTGGAATAAAATAGTTACAGTAAGTACATGGTATAACTCAGAATAATTTTAAAAAAATACCTCAAATACATCATCAGGCACAAGAAAACCACGACCCCTGCATCAACGAGAGCCTAACAAATGTTACGACTCATCCATCCATTCCTCATGGAAAGCACACAGATAAAAAAAAACGTAATTATTTAAATTTCAACCAATGAGCATAACCCCTGACTTTACTCTCTAACGTGAATCCCTATTAATAGTACTATCCAGAAATCTACTGATTGGCATTCTATCACATAAAAGGTATTTAGACTTTAGAAGTAATAGGCCACAATAGTATTAAGATTCGAACCACCCACAGTCGCATGGTTTACGAACCTTCACATTAATAATTTCTTTTCAGAAAGGTCGTCCATCACATAGTAAATCTAAGTAGGTGTAACTATAAAGGAGAATAGTTTATAAAAAGAGACATGAAACGAAATTGCATAAATCTATAACGGAGGTGAAAATAAATAAAACGATCACCTCTCTAGATCCGAAAATGCATGTTGAACCTGCAAAGACATTAATTTAATTGGTATAAAGAATACACAGGATAAATATCAAAGGATAATTTGAATTTATCGATCGTTATGTGATGTACCTGCAGATAAGGGACGACACGAGTTAGGAGGTCAAAAGATGATAATTGAGGTAGTCTTACAAACATGTGATGTGATGTGAATTACTGTGATGAGGTGTAGAACGTAGAGTGATTTAGCACAAGTAAAAGTAAGTAGTAACCTTAAGAAGGAAGTTGTTGAGTGCAACAAATTCTGAGAGAAAGAAATTGTTTGAAGGTTAGATAGAGTGGAATGTTGGAATTAAAAGATAAAATAAAAAAAGGTGGAAATTTGGCGGGATAATGGTAAGTGGATAATAGGGTATTGAGAATGGCGTGTGTACCTTGAAAGCTCATGGTACCATTTCTGTCGAAATCGTACATCCTATGGAACGGCAACGAATGAATCACAGCATTAACGAGAGGAATTAAAACGGAGAAGAAGAAGAAGAAGAAACCTGATCATCTGGTGAACCACTGAGAGGGGGAATTGCAGGTTGCCCACAGCCAGAGCTGCCTGAGAATGAGAACAATAAGAAAAAAGAAAGATAAGATCGCATCGCCGCAACTAACAAAAACTGCTTTTACCTTCAGCTGCACCGCCGTTATGCTTCCACTCTTCTCCGAGTCAACGCGGTCAAACCATTCTTGTAATGTTACCCTGTTCTCCATCCTCTTTCGTATCCCAAAACCTCTTCCTTCCCCCACCTAACTAACAAATGGTCTTCAACCTCGTCAAAACGCCGTCGTTTCATGTTTATCAATTAATAAATGAAAACAATTCCATTTCCTTTTTTATTTTTTGGAATTTATAATTTATAAAAAGAAGAGTAATAAAAACAATGGAACAAAAGGGGAAGGAAGGCAAGGCAGGCAGTGGAGAAGAGAGACGTGTAGTAATTAAATTGATTGTGATATTATTATGTAACCTATTTTTTATTTATTTATACTTTAGGAGGGACGAGGGTGAGAGAGGTTGTTGGGAGGATTGGGATGCGAGATGGGAAAGAAGGGTTTCCTTTGGTGAATTAAATTGCTTACTTGCTTTACCATGCTTCTTGGCATAGGGAGACGATCCAGGTGAGGTGACGCTGCGAATTCACCATTGGGGAATTCAATCCATCGTTCGTGAATTGAATCAATTTACCCTGTCACTGTTGATGTCATCCACTGATCGAATAAATCTGGTGAACAGAACAGGTGATGTCTGAGTTGAATTGAGGTATATACACTGGTGCGTGTGTGTGGGAGTGATTGGTCAATGAACGACACCAGCATTCTCATCCAATTGGTTTCCTCGCCTCCCACATGGGCAACTGTAATTGCAGCCGCATTTCTCCTCATTACCCTCGCCCTCTCCATGTATCTTCTGTTCGAGCATCTTTCCGCTTACAAGAATCCCGAGGAGCAGAAGTTTTTGATTGGGGTTATACTAATGGTTCCTTGCTATTCTATTGAATCGGTAAGTCCACACTCACCTCCTACCCTTCTTTACTCACCGTCATATCACATATTACATGTTATGTCTCTTCTCACTTTCCGCTTCCCTCCAACACCTACCAGTTTGTATCATTGGTCAATCCATCAATCGGGGTCGATTGCGAGATTCTCAGGGACTGCTATGAATCCTTCGCCATGTATTGCTTTGGAAGATACCTTGTTGCCTGTCTTGGTGGCGAGGAAAGGACCATTCAGTTTATGGAAAGACAGTCTCGTCTCTCTGTTAAAACTCCTCTTCTGCAACATTCTTCTGACAAGGCCACTGTCAACCATCCCTTTCCTCTCAACTACTTCTTTAAACCCTGGAAACTCGGTCATCGCTTCTACCAAATTATTAAATTTGGCATTGTTCAATATGTATGCTTTGCTTCTCTTCTGTCTATCATCCTTTTCTTTTTCCTTTTTACTAATACTCTCTCCAAACCTTTCAGATGCTAATCAAAGCTTTCACTGCTATTCTCGCTGTAATCCTTGAAGCCTTTGGAGTCTACTGTGAAGGAGAATTTAAACCAGGATGTGGGTAAGATACTCTCGAATTGCCTTGTTCAACCATATCACATAAAAATGTTTCATTTCCTTTTCCCTCTTGCTTTTTTTTTTTCTGTCTTAAAATAATTTTTTTTCCTTATTATTACCATTCTTTGTTATTCTTTTAAATGATTATTAATGTTCCGTGGAACATTCAACATCTTTCTTTATCTACGAAACCATACATTTATATTAGGTAGAGTTGTTGTGAAACTGTTCTGCCGTCACCTTTCTCTGTATCGGTCGTTGCTTCTACGTTTATGTTATATTTTATGGTCATCTTCTTTCAAGACATGCATTTTGTATTACTTTTGCCCTTAACTACTAATCTTTGCTAATATAACATAGAGAAGAATATTCTGCTTGACTATTCGGAACCCAAATTTCTAAGGAGCTATTTATTAAACTACTCCAATTTCACATGAACAAATAACCGAGAAGGGAGACATAATTTTTGAAATAAACATGAAAATCTTTGGAGGGAAACAAGAGTATCAGGCAAGAAAAAGAGGGGGTAAAAGGAAAGAAAGTATCCAATCATGGGATATAGATTATAGATTATTAGATTGCATTTCCATTTATACACGCAGTATGAATTTGTCCTTTGAACCTAAACAGCTCTAACATAACCTGTTATACCTGAGAATGGTAGCTTGAATTGTAGTTAGTAACTTGCCATTCAAAATTGTTTCTTCTGTCCAAATATTTTTAACTAGAGAAATGCTAAATCATCTTTAAAGATTATCTCAGTAATCCTACTTCATCCTAATTACATTTTGTTTTTGTCTTTCTTCACTCTTATGATTATGTATTCAAACTCCTCAGATAATCTTGTGATAAAATCTCTTAATTTTGTGTAAACTGACCTCATCTAGTGCGATAAGGGTTTTGTTGTTGTGATGATGTGTTTAGAGGATTTAGCATTTCTCTTTTGACTATATATTTTGTACTAGATTCTAAGAAGTCTTCAAGTAATTTATTACTGAGGCTCTTGTCACTTACTTTCATGCATAGGTGTTGAATTTATTATGTTTATTTCTAGATTTGGTTGTTAAAATTTCATATTTGGTATCTTCCTTTTAAAGTTTGTGTTCTCATGCAATTCTAGTGACAGGTTAAGGTTTTCAAGTTATATAACTGCATGAGCTTTCTGCTACATTTGTAGGTATCCTTATACGGCAGTGGTTCTGAATTTTAGTCAGTCGTGGGCTTTGTATTGCCTTGTTCAGTTTTATACTGTTACAAAGGATGAACTGGCTCATATAAAACCATTGGCTAAATTTTTGACATTTAAATCAATTGTGTTCCTCACTTGGTGGCAAGGTGTGGCAATTGCTCTCCTGTGCACCTTTGGTTTGTTCAAAAGTCCCATTGCTCAAGGCTTGCAGTTCAAGTCAAGTGTCCAAGATTTCATCATTTGTATTGAGGTAGACTTTGTCCTCTTATGTTTGCCTTGCTTCATTTTGTTTGGTAATTGCATTAGGAACTGGGTCAGCATTTTAATTGAATTTCTTTTGTATCTATTATATCTTACAGCTGACTGTTGTAAGGAAGCATTTTGTGCAACCATTAACCATGACTAACTCAGTTCTTGGTCCTCCATGGTCCAGAATGCCTGGTGAACATGGTCTGGGAAATGAATTCTCTCTTTTAATCATAGCCTTGGTGGGAAGTAAATTGTGCAATTTGAGCATGAAAAACTTATCTAGATGGTTTATTTTAGTTTGCTGCTAATCGATCTGTCTAAAAGCCTATAGATTCAAGACACAATTATCTGTGTTGGATGGGTGTGCTTAAATATAATATGATTGTTTTCATGGAACTAGGTATTTTTTGGTAAATCCAACTTTTAAACTAATTTAGTTTGGTTGATCAGTACATTGATGATTTAATTAATTTTGATAATAATAACCAGGCATGATGCCGTGGGATGACAATACACTGCAATGTGGTAGTTTTTAATTTATGTTTTCCTTGTTCTGTTACATTTTGCATGTAATTTGTCAACACTCAAGCTCTTAGGCTTCTAGACACTGTTTCTTGAACTTGTACTTGAACCTTTTTGGACTCTTAAGTACATGTTCAACACTTCTTATCTTCATGTTTTACATTTTTATGACTGCTTCAGATAAGGGGAAGAATAGAGTTTAACAGCACTTTGTATTCATCAAGCACAGATGGGAATTGCTTCCATAGTTCACCTGTATGTGTTTCCAGCCAAGCCTTATGAGCTAATGGGAGACCGCTTTCCTGGAAGCGTTTCAGTGCTGGGAGATTACTCTGCTGACTGTCCTCTGGACCCTGATGAAATTAGGGACAGTGAGAGACCGACAAAGCTGCGTCTTCCTACACCAGATGATGATACCAAAAGTGGGATGACAATTAGAGAGAGTGTTCGTGATGTTGTTATTGGTGGTGGTGGATATGTAAGTATCCTGAAGTTTGGTAATATTACAACTTGCTTCTTTTTCTCTGGGCATATGGTATTAGTTAACACCGGGTAAAATCCCCTTTCCTAGCAAGGGTGAGGAAATAATATTATTCCCTCGTTCTCTGAAAAATGAAATCCTTTAAAGTATTTATGAACTTATCATAAAGGGGCTAATTGGTAGTTAATAAAAAAAGGAACAAACTATCTTCTTTAAAATTATTCTAAGGAGAATATGGAATCTTAAAGTGAGCTGCATATATTGGAGTTTTTTTTTTCTTAATTCAATTCTCAACTCCATTCTTTGGTATTAATTTGTTTTGTAAACATGGCAACAAATATGATTTATTAGGAAACCTCAGGACCAGAAAAGATTGAAAAATTCTAAAGTTATTTTTATTAGTAGTAGACAAATATTGGCTTATTAATTTCAAGTGCCTTTTTCAATATTGTATCTGCTTCACCCTTTCTTTTTGACACTCAGATTGTTAAGGATGTGAAGTTCACTGTTCATCAAGCTGTGGAGCCCGTGGAAAAGGGAATTACTAAATTCAATGAAAAACTACACAGAATCTCTGAAAATATTAAGAAACATGACAAAGATGGAAGAAGAACCAAGGATGATAGTTGCATTGCCTCATCATTACCTGCAAGGAGAGTGATTCGGGGAATTGATGACCCCCTCTTGAATGGGAGTGTAAGCGATAGTGGCATATTGAGGGGGAAGAAACACCGAAAAAAATCTGAATATGCAAGTGGAGAGAGTGGAGGTGAGAGCAGTAGTGATCAAAGTTTTGGAGGCTACCAGATTAGAGGCCGTAGGTGGGTTACTAAAGAGTAACCAATGATTAGGGAGCAGCTTATGAGTGGGAGGAATAATTTGTTACATGCTCAGGATGGCTTTTAAAACATGTTTGGCGCATGAGAGTTCTGGTTGATATTTTCTTGTATATCTTTTCTCCTCAGTCGAAATCATGATGATATTCTTGTGCCATCATTATATGAGGGGTCTTTCTGTATTTGTATAGGGGTTACTTCTGGCAGCTTCTAATGCTTTGTACCAAACTAGAAATGTTCAGCAGCTGCCAGAATAAGCCATTGTTTCTCGGGACAATATTATTTGATACTGGCTGGGACTTTTGGTATTTATATTTGAATGATAATTTTAGTTCTATTCATTTCAGAGAAATGGATATATTTTACTGATGTAAGGAGAGTTGATGGATCAGGTTGGAGTTGTATGTGGTTTGAGCATAGGAGATGAACCAGAGAAAATGAGAAAAAAACAAAAAATGGATAGATACATATTTTGCTGTTTGATGGTGGCTAGGTTGCAAAGAACATGTGTGAAGAGAGGAAAGTTGATAATCTCAATATATATTCTATTTTCTTTTTTATTGTCCATTTTGAGATTGAAATACACATCAAAGTCTTGTAGAAATTGTTTCATTAATAATTATCAATCTTTTACTCTAGATACATTTGATTAAAAAGATAATGATTTTTGCCCCTTGTTAGGAACTTATGTGCCTGTTCATTAAAATCATGTCCTGGTAGACTTTAAAACATTCTAACCAAGCATATTTAATGTATATTATAAATAGTAAAATTTTAAGAAATAATAAAAGATGTGAACACGTATAATGCAGGATTTGCTAATAAGAATAAAATATCCTCTTTTACTATATCACATCACCACTGTCATAACTGTTGTGTTGTGGCATTGGCGATGTAGAGGGCGAACAAAACAAAACACGTGGAATAAAGTTCATCCTGGAAATGGAAAACTTGTTTTAGAATTTTTATTTCGAAAAACTTGTTTCATAATATATTTCAAGTGTTTCTATTCTGAAAATCCTATACTAAGTTTTATTCCTAATCTGAAAAGCATGTTCTACAAATTTCAGAACATTTTCAGAAGAACAAATAATCTAAGGATCACTTCTACAAATGTCAAATATCATTTTAAAAATTATGGGATGTCTTAAGAAGTTACACACACGGGTGCAGAGGTCCCTTTATCCATCCGAATAGTGATGTCGTCTTAACTAAATATTCACCACTAGACTGCGGAGAACGGGAATGTGCTGAATAAGATTGTGACAAGAATATCTTGCAAACATGTGACATAAAAAGAAGTTACATATTAATATAAATACTTCAAATTAGAATATCTGTTATGAAACAATATGTCACTTAAATAACAATATAAAGTACTAAACATTTAAAGTATTTTTTAAGTTTTCCATTAAGTGTAATAGAATTATACTGCGACAGTAATTGATAATGAAAATATTTCTATTAAAATTAATGAAGTTTTAGCTAATATACCAAAAATGAAAAATTATTTTAAAAAGTATCAAATAATTAAAAGATAATCTCGTGAATTTTATTATTACGTTAAATGATCAACATAACATAATGGAAATATAAAATATGCGAATTAGACAATCTTTTTAATACGATTGTGAAAAAAATAATTTCTTCGTAAATTTATGAACTTAATATTGTAATGAATGTAAAATGATAATTATCAACTTAATTAAGAATGAATTGACTAATAAAGATAATCTAACCAATACTGGTGAAAGATTTTTTGATTGTCGTAGGTGATAATGTAAAATCATTTTCAAAATCTATATATATTATTATTTTCACTAATAACAAAAATAATACATAAATTAATATAACTATAATTATATAATTATAAGAAAAACACATATCAAAAAGATTATTTTTTTCATTCATTCAAACTCTTTTGAGTCTCATTAATAATTGAATCTAAACTTAAAATATTGAAGGATATAATTAGCAAAAAATGAATTATGATACATGAGTGATTTATAAAAAAACACATAAAAGTTAAGATTTCATTTTATATTTCGACAAAGAAAATTTCATAAAGAAAAATATAAGAATACTTACACTACTTATAGTGTAATAATTTAAAAAAAAAATAAAGTGTAATTATTCAAATTCTTATATTTCAAACAAAAAATGATTTTACATGAGAAAAAGTAAAAACTCATAAAAAATAATATAAAGCTAATATTTCATTGTAAAAAAATGATTATTTTTTTTTTCAAAAATACACACAACAAGTGAGACGTGATACAAAAACGAGTTTGTATTCCACTTATTTTTGTTTTCATACATAGACTATAACATACGATTAGAATTAATAAGTTTTATGTTTTACCGTTAAAAAAAAATGGGTTAAATATGTTTTTGGTCCCTCAAGTTTCAGCGAAATTTGGAATTAGTCCCTCATCAAAACTTTTGACCAATTTAGTCCTCCATCTTTCAAAATGCATGAATGTAGTCCTTTTAACCAAATTTTGTTAAGTTTATCTGACGTTTCAAGCGCATTTCATGATAGTATTTAAGTTAACATTGAAGCAAAAATGTGTCAAACAATATAAATAATTTAAATACTATCATGAAATGCGCTTGAAATGTCAGATAAACTTAACAAAATT
>Ga0099822_1001106_pt1 | contig 29921 bp, 15 predicted proteins | sample CowpeawhiteBW_FD_76839 | JGI IMG/M metagenome (GOLD analysis project Ga0099822, IMG submission 76839) | Root nodule microbial communities of legume samples collected from California USA - Cow pea white BW | ecosystem: Host-associated > Plants > Roots > Nodule | place: USA: California | collected... | reverse complement strand
ACTCTATTGTTCTGCCTCTCTCTTTATTTTATAGCCTCCTCTCCACTAGGTTTAAGTGAGACATGGGCTTCTCAAATTTTGGGCCTTTTCTCCACATAGGAAGGGAGCCCAATACCCAACAGAGAGGAATAGTAAAGTTGTTTGTAAAGAAATTTTGAACCTTAATTATAAATCGTAGGTAAATATGAATTTGTTTTCTGAACACGTGACAAGGAAGACAAGTGTGACATGTTTTATAATGTCCCATGTGAAAAAATTAACTGTGGCAGTTAATTTTGTTAAAAAATAAAATAAAATAACTAATAGATCAAAATTTTCATAATAATTCTGTATTAAAAAGAGTTAATTAGGAATTTGGTTTTTATTTAATTTGTGATTTATTTTGATTTTTATATTTGTTCTTTATTTAATTCAATCGTAATATTCATTAAATATAATAAATGTATTTCTTTGACATTGTTTGAAAAATAATTATATGTAAGTTTAATAAAAAAAACTTTAAGCAGTAATTTGGTCTCTACATCCTTTTACGACTCAATTAATTTTTTTGTGGGTGTTGTCCATTACAATCTTATAAACGAACACAAAAGTAAATTTCCTATAATTTGGTAGATATAAAAGAAGAAATAGGATATGTGATCTTTGAGTTTGAAAAATATAATATTGGATATAAAAGAGGAGATCTCAGTAGAAATGTGTAATCAAAAAATAAGAAGTTAATATCTTCTAACTATATTATGGTGTATTTGGTTATGCATTAGAGAATTGATTAATTCCAGCTGAATCAATTATCCAAATCAGAAACAAGAATTAGTTATTTTTCATTACAATGTGATTTTTTTATTCTTTAATTGATTTTGGAACCCAAACACATTCTGATTTTGCATTAAAAAAATCAATTATAATCAATTCTACATCAATTTGATATAAAATCAAACACGTACTTAAGGATGATCTCATGAAAGAAAAATAAAATGTAAAAAAAAGATTATAAACCTAAATATAAAAATCAAATTAATAATTAAAACATTCATATTATAGGTCACCTTCAAAGTTAATATTAATTTATCAGAAAAAATAACATTAATTTTATTTAATTTGATAATAAATTGTGTCAAAAACAAATATAAAAACAAACAAAAAAAAACTTCAATACAAAAACTAAATTACTAATTAATCTTATTTAAAATTAAAAAAAAAACGTGGTTGAAAACTTTGAGACACGGATGTCGTTGTCAAGAGTGAGCCAAGAAGTAGCGTTCATTTATATGATTGGGGAGTACCTATCATAGTTTCACAAATAAATATGATTGGTGAGTTAGTGTAGCAATTTCGTAACATTTTATTTTTTTACTATTTCGTATTTGATATAGCTTAGCATGGAAATCTTAATTTGTTTTGCAAAAGAAAACGGTTAAACAGTGAAACAGGAACGGAAAGAAATTCCGTTCGGACACGAATAATAGAAACAGGGTATGTGTCGTTCTCCTGTGTGAGAGGTAGTGATGACTACTGGTGTGAGTTCCGAAGTACATACATTAATAGCTTCCCGACATAAAAGTAGTTTAATAGCCATTTCAATCTTTAAAGTCCAACCTTTTCATGCTGGATCCACTGTTCCTTCAACCTTTTTTCTTAACTTCTTCACTCTTTCAGGAAACAAACAAGTTTATTCTTACAATTACTTACCAAATTATTTCTCTCATTCCTTTCTCTAAAATTTTAGTAACAATAAGTCTACACTTTAAAACTTTTCTTATTATGTATTATAGGTAATCCAAATTCCATTTATGTCCACCGGTTCGGATCCAATAATAGACCACATATTTCTCACAACAAATTTAAGTTGTGTTTTGAATTGTTCTATCTTTATTTAATCTCATTTTTTTTAAAGCATTTTATTATTTTAAACTAGTTTATATGCTGAGAATTTTGAACCTGATAATAAACTATATAGAAATTTAGTTTAAAAAATGATTATTCGTTGATGTAGTTTCATAAACAATTTTATTAAATAAGTTAATTTAACTTCCAATTTCTATATAAATGTTTTAAATTAGGGTTGATTGATATATAGATGCACTGAAATGACGAAATGTGTGAATTGGTTGAGGAAATATATAAATTTGGTGTGTTGTGATTTATTTGAATTATCATACTCAATTGGTTTTGTATAAATGGAATGAATTGAACTAGAAGCTTGTATTTTAGTATAAAAAGTTGAGGTATGGCCATGAGGATGGCGAGGAAGGGCTCTATACAGTTGAGGTTGAGTATAACAAATTGTCAGGTGAGTTTTTCGAAGATAGATGCAGGGTTTTAGAGTCTAATCGGTACACCGAACCTTTGGGGGGTCTTATTTATTACATGTTGTTATTGCTTGTTAAATGAAATCAAATATGAATACAATTATATGATACATCTCTTATTACGGTCATAATATGTATCTATATATTTATAAAAATATACGTGTGATTCTTTATTATGGCCATAAGAATTGTTAGTATAATTTTAATAAATCTAGCTTATCTTTATTTGTTGGTTATTTGTGTTTCTTTTGTAATAATTGTTTTTATGGCGTGAACGAATGAGCCTATAGGTGATAGTGATAATAAACGATAGGAGAAGAGAGAGATGAAGTATATGGGTGTTTGGAGGGATATATAATGACATTTTCTATTGTGTAGTCTTGTCCATTTATAACATTACTAAATTATGTAATGAATTTCTTTCGTTTTGTTTTAAATCTTAATCGTGGACTATTGCTGCACATTTTGAATTTGTTATGTATGTTTTTGGTACTTATATGACAAGGTTTGATCCAATAATATATGATGAATAAGCTAATGAATTTAGAATGGAAAAGTGATGAGGAATTTGGTTAGAGTAGATGTTTGTGCTGAGTAAAATAAAATAAAATAAGCGCCTCAATTGTGAGATTCTCCATTAATATCTTGGTCAAACCCATGAATTAATTTATAGATCTGGTATTTATGAGCCCAAATCCACATTACGGTTTTAAAAAAATTCACAGGAAAACTGATGAGGAGAAACAAGGTGAACACATATTTGCTCACAGGTATCCAATCATCATCTATACCGAATTTAACATCTTTGAAAAAAAATCTTAGTTATGGTCATTAATGATATCACCTCACCGATACCTGAATCAGAAAGTTCCTCCCCAATGTTTCTTAATTCAATGCTAGAAAATCCTGTTTAACCGAATTCGTGTCCATTCCTAATAGGTTAGGGAAACACTTTTTCGTTATTTATTGGAAAAAGTAGAATCACCATTGTATATAATCACAAAGTGGATGCCAAATATCCAAAAATGGATTTTATGCCCATGAAAGACGTAGTTGAGCTACGTTGGATTTTAGCAATGCCGGGACCAAATACTTTAATGCCGCTGTGAGAAATTAGTAAAACGATGAAAACAAACTGTAGATTTTGTTCTGTTTTGTCATGCGTTGTTTTCCCGAGAAGAAAAAAAGATAAATAAAGCACAGGGTAAGCTGAGTAGAGACATGAAGAGAGTGAATAGAACAAATGAAAACGCCAACGTTTTGTTCTGAGCTCTGGCTCAAAAGTGAAAACTAGTCCCTTATCTCTTCCCGTGTCAGCTGGGTGACAATGTGAATATAGTGGCAGTGCCCCTGATACCTTTCATTCGCTACAAGACAACACCATGCTCTTTTTTTTTTTCCTTTGGGTAACTCGTAGTAATAAAACGCAGCAGCATAATCAATGAGTAAAAGGGGAAAGATTAACTAACAGGCTACGAGTCTGAGTCAAGTGTCACGGCCAAACAGGGATTCCAGTAATGAAATCAAATTCTGTACTTTCCTATCAAATATGTGTATTTTAACATTTTAATCGCATTTATAACTCACGTCTTAATCGTATTTAATAATTGAAATTAGTGTGATTAAAGTGTAAACGAAGGAGAGAGAGAGAATCGAAGTGGAAAAAGACATTACCATAAAGTCTGCCACGTCATGAGGAAGAAAATTCCCATGGAGTCGAAGAAGCCCTCCACTCCTGTGCCAGGCTGTGTTTGTTAGGGCAATGGTCAAGCTATTAAGGGCGACTGGCCCCTTGTTACGTTCCTTCACTCGCTTACTCGCTCATCACTTTCACAACCAATAAATAAATAATTTTTAGATCTTTGTAGATGTGCATGCACCACCATAATGTGTGACACACATATATATTATGTATGCATGTTGATTATGGGATGATGAGGGGTTTGAAAGCAGAGCCATTCGTGTGGGGGTCACTTACAAATAAGACCCACGTTTCTCTTTCATATCTTTAGTCCCTCTTTTTCTCTTCTCTTCTTCCCTTACTAAAACCCAACCCTTCACTCCTCTCATTTTCACTCCGCTCCTACTATATATGCACACACACACCCCTCCCTCCAAGTTACTTCTCCTTACATTACATCACTCAACACCCAATCAAACCTTCACCAAACATACTCATTCATTCACTCACTCACTCACACACACACACACACACAACCACTGTCCTTTCAACCACGCAATGGCTGAGCTACCTAGCTCAGAAGCATCGTCATCTGCTTTCACCCGCAAGCACTCGTCTCCGGAGGCCCATTTGCCAGGACCCAATCGCAAAAGGCCCAAGCAGGCCCGCGATAGCAGCAGCAAGCACCCCGTCTACAGAGGGGTCCGAATGCGGGCATGGGGGAAGTGGGTATCCGAAATCCGCGAGCCAAGGAAGAAGAACCGGATCTGGCTCGGCACCTTCGCCACCGCTGAGATGGCTGCGCGTGCGCACGACGTTGCTGCGCTCGCCATCAAAGGCAACTCCGCCATTCTCAACTTCCCCGAGCTCGCCGGCTCCCTGCCACGGCCCGACTCCAACTCGCCGCGGGACGTGCAAGCGGCGGCAGCGAAGGCCGCCGCCATGGAGGTAATGGATCCCCCGACGACCCCGTCGTGGACGCTGTCGCAGTCATCATCGTCGTCTTCGTTGGCGGTTAGTTCGTCCTCGGGCGAGACGTCGACGGCGGATGAACTCGGGGAGATAGTGGAACTGCCGAGTCTGCGGAGGAGTTTGGAAATACCGGAGCGGAGTGAAGAGGTGGTGTTCGTGGAGCCGGTGGACGGGTGGCTGTATTCTGAGGCGTGGTGTGACGGCATTTATGATGAGAGGGGGTGTGGGGGTTATTTTATTGGAGATGAGATTTCAATGCAGGAGTCAGAGAGCATGATTCTTTGTGGCTTTGAGGGTTCCTTGTGGCAGCATTAATGTGTGTGCACTGCTTTCCTTTTTTTGTCCCATTCATTTCATTTGACTTTGAATGTGTGAGCCCTTTCCCAATTTTTCACTTTAAGGGCTACACACATTTCTTGTCTCTCAACAAGAATGATGATGGACCTACTATTTCTACTGCCACCACTCCTTTCACTCTCTTCCACAGCTCCCACCTACCTCTCCAATTTCATCAATCTTCTTCAACTTCTTCTGTTCTGTCCATCATGTAATACTGCTACTACTCATAATAATAATAATAATAATATTATTATTATTATTAATAATGCAAATGAAATCCGATATACCTGTAGAAATGGTGCCAGATCTTGTATCATATAATTATTGTTGTATTTTTGTTCTACTTTTCATTGACAGGACCAATAAAAGTAAAAGCAGATTCTCTTTTTGCAGTTTGCATTTTTTTATTTTTTTTTCCGGCTATCTTCTCCTTTTCTCTTAATCAATCCCTTCGTATCTTTAGTTCAGCGGTGAAAATGAAAATGGATAGCTTGGAAACGGGACTTGAAGACCAAAAAATGAAATATAACAAGTTACTATTACAGGTGTGTTATTTGACTATAGTTGTGAGTATACAGATTTTTACGGCTTATGAAAATAGAATCGGTGATAGTAAGTACAGGTAGCAATGGCTTGTTGACACGTGGTGCGGATGTTCTTAGTTTCTCACCTCTTTGTGTAGCGATATTGCATTTTGGGAAACTGGAAAGAGTACCAGCTCCGCTAGTTTTGCAAAATGCGGCAAAGTCCAAAATAATGATGGCGTTTTTACTGACTACCACCAAAACCGTCTAAGGTTAAGCTGTCTTGTTGTTTCGACACCAACGAGGAATTAAGAATTTTCAAATATTACTGTCGTAGAAAAATAATAACGAGGACATGAGATGGACACGCGTTCAAGAGTTCAAGCAACCAGTACTAGGTTCTGCGTTTTTAAGTAATTTACCAAAGAGATCCAAGTTCAAACCCTACGTTGACGCGTTTATTTATTTTACTACTAATAAATTCACTCAAATTAAACTTTTACTTGTCGTAAATCCTCAACCTCCCTCCAAATTTAAGACAAAACTTTTATTGGAAGAATAAGATTTAATCGTACCGTTTTGATTTTTTATATGGTTCGATCGCGGTTACGTCTCTGTTTGTGGGGTTCAGATGGCTCTCGCTCGTGGTGACAGGTTGCGTTCAGCAATTGGTGCGCTGTTACGACGTGTTGTGTACGTGTGTGCGCAGCGTGGTGTGCAGTGAGCTTGGTAATGTGGACAAAGACCCAAAATCTTAAACCTTCATAATAATAAAATGGTCAGAAAGTGTGTGATAATTGAATCCACTTTTAAATTTTGAGTGGATTATCACTTGGGTCTCATATAAGTCTCTTTCGGTCGTTTAAATTTCCATGGTCATGTTAAGTGTCCTACTGTCCCATTGTTTTCAATTATATAGTGAAACATTAATTAAAATCGTTAAATATAATTGACTCCTGTCTAAGTAACTTTAATTTCAAGTTATGTGTGTGAATGTAGAACAGTGGTATATAAAACTGATTATAAAATACTATAGCTAAAAGATCCTTAATATTTGCAATGAATGGCACAGAAATTGGGGATCCCAAAATAAAATACACAAATGGATGAGGGTGGAAAAAAACAATGATGCAGCCTACACCAGTTACCACCCAAGCAGTGGATTTGATGAAATGGGGCAAAACAAGGACTGTGGATAATAAATTTACCATGCATGAAACAGAGAAACTATAATCATTCTCCTATTTATAAGCCATAAATCTCCTCTTTACTTTCTATAAGCTGGATCTTACCACTGTTCAACACCCTAATTTGGAGGGAAGGGTACAGTGCCTTATGTCTAAGTTTTTTTCTTTACAAAATCAATCATTAAGTTAGGATATTATTTTCTCATTTAAAGTATTGAAGAAATTTGACATCAGGCATAAAATATTACTAAAATTATTTTTCAGAATTTAATTGAAACGTAACCGAAAAAAATAGCCGCAAAAAGAAAAGGGCAAAGCCAAAAATTTCCCATGTTCACACTTGCCAAAATTTATATTTAATAATGGCCCCACCTCACAGTACTGTTTGATTCATTTTCATCTACCATTCATCACATTAATAGTGTTGTGGTCCATTTGGTACGCAATTTTTGTGACAAAACAAGGAGATTTCGATTCTCAGTGGTGCAATTCATCATGCATCTAACTAAATCACACTCACAAATCCCCCATTTTTCTTCTTACATAAATAATGAAAATGAACCGAATTTGTGTTATTAATTTCGAAGACTATAATTTCCTAGTATTTCTAAAATTACTTTTTTTCTGACAGCTTTTAAAATTAATTGAATAATAGTACTTTTAACTATCTTTTTCTTTTATAAAATACCGGTATGTTTAATAGTGACTTATTAGTTAGGATTGGGAGTGGAGGTCAAAAAGAATTTAAATACGCATTTTTTTTTTCTTAACTCTTCAAAGAGTCTATTAAAAACAAAGTGATAGAAATACCGAACTGGGCATGTGCATTTTGGTGTGTATTTTTCTTATTTAGTTTAAAAAAATTGGCATTAGTGTAAAAATGATCAATTAAAATCTATTCCCTACACTTAATTATTTGTAATGCATCTTACATGCAAAACGATACATTTTTATCATTAAAACTATTAACGAATTACTGCAGTTTCAACTGTTTGTCGAAGTCGTGGTAGCATTATTGATGCAGGACAAAATGACAGTTAATTTAGCAAAAACCAAGTCCCGTCGTCAGTTATAAAGCGGATGAATCATAAAATATGTTTGGTAAACATTTTTTAATGCAAGTAAGGATTAAAATAAAGAAATAATATTAAATAGAAAAGATAAATAAATGTTAACTCAACATTATTGGGAAGAATGAGAAACCCAATGGTAGGTCGAAACCAGTCACACCATTACAAAGAGTGACTTTTGTTCCAATAATTGAACAAAAGCTTTTACATGTTTCTTAACCCATCAAATTCACAATTGCTTTCCACATGAATTCATGTTATTTCAAAAACTTTTCTTAGATATTACAAGTTACACGTGTTATAGTACATTTAAAATTGATAGTGAAAAAAATAATTGTTTAACAACAAGAATATACCCAAAACTTCGTGGTATTAATGCAATATTTACATCACTGTGAATTCAGCGTTTCAGTGTGCATCGGTTATAATGGAAGTGAAAACTCGGTGACCCCATTACATAGCTGTAAGATGTGAGGCAAAGGACCCATATTGTTTTGCTTACCTTTTTTTGTATTTTAGTACATATTTGGTTCTATTATTGTTGTGAGGTTGGAATTGGCAGGATCTTAGAAACCAGAAACCAGATTCATTTTTTTATAAATATTTTCTCTCCTATGAAATCTTGTGATGATGTTTTTGTTTAATGTTCATTGCTGTTTTATGCGTGTTTGTGTCTAATATCACAATTATATTTATTTAAAGTATTTTTGAAGATAAAAAGCTGGATCCTTTAATAACAGAGAAATTATTTAATGCTATGCTATGCTAGATTGTTGGTATAGATCGAACAATAACTGCATTGTTAATGTAATTTGACCCAGGGAGAGATATATAAATGTTTATGATGTTATCGAGTTTAGTGTAATTCCTTGTGGAGTTACACGTGCTCCTTGATTCCAAAGTTGACTTCTGATTAATAGAGGAAACATTTGGGAACTACAAGATACTCATGGTTACCTAAATGCTAGTAAAATACATAAGCATTTATCTCACTCATCTTCACTCTTCAGTGTATACATGTAAAGGGTCTTTTCAGTGCATTAAATCGTTCGATTAATCATTATTCACAGTGTTAAATCATGTGAGGGTTAAGACCAATGTTTTCTTTCTTCCGAAGAAGAGACCAATTAATTAATGTGATTACTGTGGAAGATTATTAGGATTCCATGATGCTCACATGCTTCTGCATGTCGTTGCAGGCGCTTCAAAATACAAAGTGTCTATGTCAGCGATTTGCTTAACTTAGCAACAAAACAACTATAAATCATTAATGGATTCAGATGCAACAGAGAACAGACTGGCTCAAGATACTGATTACTAAGATCTTAGATTGTAAACTAATTAAACATAAATCTTAGAGTGTCCCAAACCAGAACATAAAACAAGTGCCAAAAAAAGTATTCCCCCAGATTACGATTTCTCTTCTGGGATTTGATTCTATTACCAATTGTATTAGTTGGTGTCACTAGCTATAGCAGCATGAAAGAAGCTTCTGAGTAGAAGAAAAGGACATGGAAAAAGATATTTTTTTATGTAAAATATGGGAAATGAAGCATGTGTAAATGGTGTGTAGTTGCAGTGCAGGGTCTAAGGGTAGTTGAGGTGAGAGGTGGTAATGAGAGTCCCCAGCGACCTGAGCACCATGTCTGAAAAAGTTTCTGTCTGTTAAGGAGGCCTATGCAGTCTCTTTCCATAAGGACAATGTTGTAGTGCAATGCATGAATCAAGATTTGGGCCCTATTGTGGGGGATAACATAAGACAAAACTGCTACAGTGATCAATCTCGGTCATAATGCCACTCCTTTTTCATTTTTCTTCCAGTGTGTGTGTGTGTTTCAAGCAGTGATGCAAGAGAGAGTGATCATAAATAATGGTCTGAATCTCAAGATTCTCTGCTCCAGCTTTATGCTCGTGTTGAACTGTGACTGAAATTTAAACAAACTACTTGTTGGGCTGTTTTTTGATGTGTAAAATGATCAAATTTCGTACTAGATCAATGAAACAATGCATTAGACTTAGGTCAATGGACACTGCTGATATGAACTTGATCAATGAAACACGATGGTTAGGTTCACGTTAACTCCTCCGCACCCTCCTTTCTTTTTCAGCGGAGATATTTTGGTTACAGCTATTGAAAGAAGCTTCTGTGTGTTTGTTTTGTTCTTGTCTATAATTGAGATGGTTGGATGGAAGAGTTTGGAAGAAACCAGACTTTTGAATTTTTAAATGTCAGAAGTGAAATAAAATAAAATAAAGAAATTTGTCGCGAGATTTATTTATGTTTTTAAATGTCAGAAAAGAAACAATTTATGCGCACCGTTTGACTCGGAGAAAGAAGAGAGATTTGCTTTGAGAGAAAAGAGAGATAAGTGAGGGAAAATATAGGGTATACAATTCTGAAATGTTAAGGAAATCTACCATGTATGAAAATAACAAAGACTATATGTTCTATGCCTCTCTAACACAGTTATCAATGTTACAGTACTTTTTCTTTTCTTTTATATAATTAAGTAATATAAATAAATAATCAGATACTTCAAATTAAGCAAAGTCAACGGTTTAGCAAATTAAAAAAAGTATTGAATTGATGATGATGCACGTAGTTTATAGGTAGGTACGTCCCCTAAACATGATCATCGATTATGATATTATTGAAAGATTTTTATGAGAAAAAAATTTAAGAGATTCCGTATTAATAAGTTGTGAACATGTTTATATAAAAAATTAAGATATTAATTTTAATTAAAAACTTTAAAACAATAAACTTATGAATCATTGTAGTTATCTAACTTGAATTTTTAATTTAAATAAATGTAAATCAGTGAAAAATGCACCAAAAGACATGCAACGTGATTGTATGCTATGGCTTCATGAAACACAGCTAACACATTATAGGGGTCACATTTTCCTCAAAGTAGTTCAAGAACAACTTTGGTTTAATCAGAAACAGTAACCTTTGAGGAACAGAAAGCTTTAAACACAAAGCCATGATAAAATTGTGATGGTTATATCTGTGTAACACGTTTCACAAGTTCAACTCGTACTGGTTCAGATGGCCAATTCGATGAATCGCAATAATGTATTTTGTTCGTATGTATATAGCATGTCACATTAGTAAGTACCACGGACAGAGACTTTATTTATCTTCTTTGAGAAATAAATCAGTGGAACTTTGAATTTGGTGGACTAGGAAAGTGAAACAACAACTACATTTGTCAAATTAATCAACAAATCGTCATAAAAATTCTTTATCCAAATACACACTAAACAAAAACTATGTTACAGCTGCGAGTAATACATGCTCTATGTTATATCTGAGTGTGATACATGATTTATTTATTATTAGTCAACTTGAAGTGATTTTCCTGTAAACCATTCGATGTACCAAAGACTTAAAAGACAGCACATACAGTAGTAATAATAATAAGCAACGTATCTTAGGCCCACAATTCCTACGGACCATCACTAATTACTATGTTTTTTTTATAAGGTATCTGAAAAAAACCACGATCTTCGTACCAATCTATAATAAATATATTACTCTAATTTTAACTATTTTTACATAAAACCGAAACAATTGAATGTCCGATAAATATAATATTTGTGAAAGTGTAACTAGTATATATAGTAATCCCGAACTAGAGTAAATACTTGCGGAGAGATGATTTATTTTACAAATCAATTATTTTTAATATAACCTAATGATTGCTTTTATTGTGTATTATTCTTTTTAGTAAACATGTTGATATTAATGCCTTTTAAATGAAAATATTGAGTTGAGTTTCAACAATTTGTTTTTTTTCAATGCATATATATTGTTTCTTAAATATTGTCTATATATGGTACCTATAAAAAAATTATCAATTTTTCATAAAAACTAAAATTACACAAATCTTGTTTTAGATCTATGATATTTATCTGTTAAGTGAATTAACTACACAGTTTAATTTGAATGAAATGATAGAATTACTTGTCCATAAACTTTTGATAAATAATTTTGCAGTTTAAGAAATAAAAAAAGTTATAAATACTTATAATTTACAATGCCGATAAAAGGAACACTTATAATTTACAAATATTGTAAATAATAATAATTTTTAAATTTTTCTTTTTTTTTCTGAATTGAATGATTTGGCTCGGATCAGAAATAGAAACAAACTAAATTATTTATTACATTTAAACTTAATATCATATATATGTGTAATTAATTAGAAACTAAAAAACTAGAACAAATGTATATTTTAAAATTGTTTTAAAATTAAATGTATTTTAATCATGGTATATTTACATTTATAAAAATATATAACAAATTTGCGTTTGATTTTTAAGGCTTTTATGAATATAAGATAAATTAAAAGTATGAATATAACAATAATTACATAAAAAGTATCATATTATTCGATTTTGTAGTAACACATTATGCACAAAGAGTTTTGTTTTTATCTTCTTTTGTAAGGGATGGACTCCTTTACACATGGTGGAGGATGAAAGTAAAACAAGTACCTATGTTTGAGTCGAATCATGAATGAAACACGTGTCAAACTTCTACGAGGATAACGTCATTGTCCATTAATAATAATTTATCTAGTAGTGCAACTTTATGAAAGTAAAACGATATTTTAGCGTCAGAAAAAGACAACCATTTTGAATTCCTGAATAATCATTGCCAATTGATTTATAACACTTGAATAAAACTTTACCTAATACTTTTTTTTTCTTCATATTATTTATTATTAAATAAATAATTAATATTTTATATATTTTATATATTTTATATTTAATACAGAAAGTAATTACATTTTATTATATTAATTTATTTTTCTTTAAATTCTATTAATAATTTATAATTATTACGTAAAGTTAAAAATTAATATTAATATCATTTAAACTTTAAAAAAATATTGAAATTTTAAACTTATAAAGTAAGAAAATAAAAGATTAAAAATTTAATGATATATTAATGTTAATTTATTTTAGGAAACAAATATTTTTTTTCTTTAATAAATATTTGACAAATTGATTATCTAAATTTTTATTGAAATTCAACTAAAATGAAACAAATTGAAATTTTTGAATTAAAATGGAAATTATTTTTATTTTATTAAAAGCAAAATGTATCATTGAGAGAACGACAATTAAATATTTAATTATGTATTTGATAACAATAAAAATAATGTGAAAATGTTTACTTATATTTGATAATAATAAAAACAATGTGAGAGTGTTTACTTTCTAATAAGGACATAAATTGGATAACATGTTTAATGAAAAAGCAAATTTTAGTACATCAAATGAAAGTAGAAACCTATGATCTATTTAACAAGCACTACAGACTAAACTCATCACCCAAAGTTTTCAGTAACTAACTAAGTGTTATGATTGAATAATGAAACAAAATTATTTATTTAACTTTATTAATTATTTATATAGAACTATGTTATTTTACATTAACTCATTAGGGTAATCCAAAACAAAACTTTCCAGTAACTGTCTAACTTTGTTATTTTATGTTTGTTGCTATCATAAATTTTCAAACAAGTTTTTACATAAAGCAAACAGTATGTAATGTAGACGTTGATATACTATAAAAGGTTTTAGAATTTTATTAACATACGTATCTTAAAAAAAGAATATCTATTATGATTTGTGATTAGCTTATAATGTAAGGAAATATAATACATAAAAATTAGTAATGTTGAAAAATAAATACAATGTTATATGAAAGTGGTGTTATATATATATATATATATATATATATATATATATATATATATTCTATGACTCCATAAACTTGAAATTATGTCATTCACGTACACCTCTCACATTATGTTTTTTGTTATTTAGAATGTTGAAATTCATAAACTTTAGTTTATGAAATATTGTGAAACATTATGAAAACCCGTGACTGAGTTACACATCATTTATAATATATCTTCAGCAATCTTATATGACTAAAATACGTCTATGTTATCTCAGTTAAGTTTATAGACAAAATTTTACTGAAAAAATTATAACACCAATAAAATTTGAGTCTAATCACATAAGATATTAATAACACTTTCAATCCAAAATATTAAGACAATGAATTTATGTGTCTTTATTTTTATATAATACTCTATTTTTCTCATTTTTAACCAATGTGAGATTTAAATTTATACTTAAATTTCTAACCATTTTAATAAATTAATGAAAAAAGATATTAAAAGATATGTTGTACATTATTAGTTATTTACAATAACCTTGTTTTTTGTCCGCTCTTAAAGTGGATGATGGAGTAAAGCGTATTATTCCCTGTTAATGGGAGTAAAAGTGAAGAAAAAGTTGTGAAAAATGTGGTTCTAAGTGGATATCTTATATTTACTTTTTTTCTTTCCCTTTTTGCATCTCTGGGGACAATGTTTTTGACGTTGTTTTTTAGAACTTCGGAATGCAATGCAACCACTGAATGTGCTTCGCACACCTTCAGCTTTTGAATCGCACTCCTTTTCCGTACCTTTCCTTTTCGAATGATAAAATAGTCATAAAAAAGTACACACAACCAGTGGCAGAACTCGAAAAAATTACTTAGGGGTGTGAAATTAGATGTTTTATATATAATTATTTTAATTAAAAAAATTATTTTCTTTATTTAAATCATGCAATTCAAATTTTTTAATTTTAATTTTTTTAATTTGTTGAATTCACATAAATGAGTATTCTAATTTTTATTTCAATTCAAAAGTATTCAACTAATTCATTGTATGCAGTTGAAAATACAAAATATCAACATTTTATAATATTGGGTTATACTAATTTGAGAAAATATAATTAGGGTTCATGGCATTTCCATACAGAAAATTCCTAAAATCATAGTTAGGGTTCATATTAATTTGGAAAAACTTAATTTGGGAGAAATATCATAATGGAAGAATCATAAATCTAATATACATATATCATATTAGGATACTTATTCATGAGATCGTGTGAGTATGCATATGTGTTATCTTTGTTCTCCAATTCCTTTTTTCTAATCTGTCTTTCTTTTGTTTCATACTTTTTTATGACTTGTTGTAGATAAACCTTATAATCATATATAAAACCTTAATCTCTTTATTCCAGTTATTAATCCATCAAATTAATTTTTATTTTACTTTTTAAACAATAAAAAATATATATATATATATATATATATAAAATTAAAAGCTTGGGGAGCCATGGCTCCCCTTTGTCCCAACCAACGACCGGCATTGCACACAACTATTACTTTTCGGATGTTTCATTCAGTGGGAGAACAATCTTCGTCAAGACTTCATATTAGAAAAATAAAATAAAATATATGATAGGTTGAAAAGAAAAATATAAATTAATATTCAACAGATATATATATTATGGAGGTGTATTTTTGTTATTGTACTTTTATTGTGTATATCATTGGGATATGGTCAAATATAAAGATGATACATGGAAAAAACTAACTTTTTGTGAAAATGTTAGCGTGTCTTTTTCATATTACAACACTTCTACAATAATTGAAGTACAATAAGAAACACAATGAATACGCACAAAATTATCTCGTAATAAACGACGTATCGAAGGCAAACCAAATTGTAAAACTATTTTTCACACCTGTTTCCGTAACTCTTATGAACCGGTAAAAGATCATTCAAAATTTGATTTTATGTTAAGTATAAGATTATGGCAAATGGATTCTTGAAAGATTACAAATATAAAAGTTTATAAAACTAAATTTCTTCACAGAGATTAGTTTTATTGGTTAGTAATACTGAAAAAAATCTACATTCAATATTATCATATTTAAGTGTGTAAATCTCATGATATTAAAATTATATACGATAATTATATATTCGATATGAAAAAGTATATACCAAATTAAATTTTCTAAGAAGTTAAGTGATACATCAAAACATTCTATACAAAGAGATTTTAAAACTTATATATTTTTTTCTTTCCTCTAAGTTTAGAGGATCAAAATAAATATAACATTATTTTGTGTCTGCTTTATCATATAAAATTACGAGTATGTATAGAAAACAGTCACCGAAATAATAAATACACAAATTGAAAAAAAAAAAGGTACATTTTCAATAAACAAATATAATTTTACTTTTTACATTAGTGTTTGAAATATTTATAATAATTATTACTCATAATTATAAAATATCTTACGATATAAGATTAGAGAGAAAAAATTAATGTATTATTGTTTAACTTATTATAGGAAAAATATATCAAAATATACTCATAATTATAAAATAACCTATAATAAGAAATTAGGAAGACCAAATTTATCTATGGTTTTCTAGCATATTCTTAAGAAAATTATAACTAAATATTTAAGAAGATAAATTAATTATTAATTGACACCTCTCTTCAAATTGAGGGGTTTTGTCAAGTAACATCAATTTGCTAATAAAAAATTGATGACGACAATGAACAACCTTTGTAAAAATATTCACAATTTAAAATGGAGTAGTGACATGAGGGAATAATAATATAATTATCATAAGCTTCACTAATAGAGTGACAGTCTACTTAAATATGATCGATGCGATCATGAAACACTGAATTTACAATAATTTTAATGGCACCTATATTATCAGCTTATAGAGACGCTGAATCGTGTTGAAGAAACATGAATTCAGTCAAAATACCACGAAGCCAAATTATTACAAAACAAATCATAAATATGATAACATACTCAGTTTAAATAAAAGATTTAGATATGCGTGATTGTTTCTTATTTTTCTATGAGATGAATGTGAAACCTAAAAACATACATCAACCAGTAAATCAACCAGTAAATGATCCATAAGAATCGAAACAACCACACAATTGATATCAATATAAACAATTAATTAAAATATGTGTCGATGCAATAAAAGAAACTAAAAAATAACTTTCAAATACTTGATTATACAATAAACTGTGACCAAATAAAGATAACAAAGACATGGATAAATTAACTTAGTTGTTAAACATAAAAATGTTATACAAAAAAAAGAAAACCTAACAACATAATAGTTACATCAATTTAAAGAATTAAAAATTATAAATATTTCAAATATATTATGAAAACAAAATTAATTAAAATAATGAGATTGAAGAGTTTATTAAAATATAATTAAACCTAAAAAGTTTCAATTTGAGTTGTTGACTTGTTTCTGAACGATCTCAAGCAGCGTAAAAATGAAACAAAGATTGAGACGTGATTCCAAGAATTTTCTTGAAGGCTGTGTTTTGAGAAAAAAGAGGTGGCGGTGAAGAAAGGGGTGAAGGGTGGTGGGACTGCATTTGGCGGTGGTCGGTCAAAACCGCCCGTCACAGTCTGTCTGTCACTAGTCAACAGTGGCTGTCGGCACTGTTTCGGTCACAGCACGTGTTCCTCTACTCCTCTCAAAAACATGCCTTCACTCAACCCTTCTTCTTCCTCCTCCTCCTCTACTCTCTGTACCTGTCTGCTACTATACACACCTGTGGGCCCACTTTTTTTTTATTATTCATTTGGGTTTTTATTTCTTGGCCACCTTTCAATGTACACGCTCCTACCAAAAACAAAGGCCACTTTTGGAAGGCCCAAAGAAATATCGCTTTCACTTTTATTCATGGTCCCCTCATCGCTGGTTCAATTTGTGCGGCTGTTGTGCAGAACATGCACGTCGATGAGAAAGAAAGTGGACCTAATGGGCCCCCTCAAATACCACACCACTCTGGACTTCCTCTGCTTCTTGGGCTTAATCTCATTCTTCGAATTCAAACTTTTATTATTCTTTTTTCTTCAAATGGCAATGGAGGGTGTTGACGGTGGAACCTAACGTTGCATAATTGTGAAAACTCAGTTTTAAGAAAAAAATTGGTGTGTGCCCTAAAGTCCGATCTAAAGCACATAGCGCATGGAAATTGATTGAAAGAACGAGGTGAAGTGGGGTACCATAATAATAACAATAATCTCTATATATATTATATGGTTATGAAATAATTGCATGATAAGAAAATATGAGAATGTCAACTTCGACACAATCTATCCTCTCAAGATATCAAATACCCTACTTTGCCGACGAAGAAAAATAAAAGGTGTGCACGCCATCTCAAATTTTGAGTTCTCAACAATGTACTGGCAAATTTCATCACCACTGTACACACTTTGTATAATATGTGTAATGTTCGACAAGGTTTGATATAATGGATAAATCAAATATTGCGAATGAGTTTTCATCAATTTGGTTCCCGACAAAAATCATCGAAATAGTTGTTATTAATTAGTATAATAGTCCTTTAATTATTCGATTCGATTCAATTTAATTAATTTAATTATTTGAAAAGTTCAATCTGGTTCTCTATGTTAAATTAGAGTAACATAGGTGATCATCGTGCTACGTAATAGTTTACAGTTATGAAACATGACAGTGATAATATTTGTTTTCAATTTAATTCTCTATTTTAAAAAATTAAAAAATTTCACGGTTTGACATGTGTACTGTACGACACCGTGTTAATTTTAATTCAACAAAAATAATTAAATTGAACTTTTTTAAATAATTAAATGACTAAATTAACTAATAAATAATAAGAGGATAAATTGAATTAAACCGAAAAATTAAGAGATTAAATAGTAATTATACCTTATTAATTTAATGAAATTTATGTGTGACTTAATTTCAGTAAATTGGTTATAAATTGTAATAGTTACATACTTCGTTATTTATTTATTCTGTACATAATTTTTTATACCCTAAAAGTTATGAATGAAATTCGTATCAATTGTTTTAGAAATCCTTTCTTTTGTTGCAAATAGTAAAACAGATAACATAAAATCTCCATACATTTTCGGGAATCAAAGGCCGTACCTCTTATTCACAATGGACCCACTTAAAAAAATATATTATACGCATTTATATTTCAATCTTGACCATTGAAATCAGATGGAATAATTTATGTTTTGTATGTATTGTGTCTCAGTCAACATGCTGATGTATAATTTTTTAGAAGTAATTATTCAAAAAGAAAACTGATTTTATTTATTTTGTAATTTTTTGCTTTCGAATTTTAATAACTAAACTTTAAGTTCAATTTGTACAAACCACTTATTGTAATGAGTGGCGGTGGCAAACTAGTTAATCATTATGATAACAACAGGTTGTATATAGCAACATAAATAATGTTAATTTTTTTATTTAAAATAAAGAAAAGATGTAATGATTTTTCTTTTGATAAAAAGGTTTCGTGGAATCTCTTAAACTTATTATTAGCTTTCATGAACTGACTGACATAAGCATTCAATTATATTCATTGCACTTTTCCTAATTTAAATCAAGCAAGTTGCAAATAATGCAATCCTTTCAACCCACAATTGCATCTTTATCTTCTTTTTAGAAGTTATACTTTTGGTATCTTTTAACCTTTCTCCATATATGTATATGCGCAATTTTATTGGATGACAAAAGTTTTTTTTCATGAATAATAATATTTTAATTTACTTTTTTTATTCACTTTTAATATATCAATCATCATTAAATCATTTGTTTTAATTTTTTGTAATAATATAATATAATAATCTAATAATAATTAAAATACTAAATTAAAAATAGGTAAAAAAAAGTTAAAATATTATTATTGTTTTCGATATACGCTCTCCATCCAACAAAATGCCAATTTACATCAATCAAACTCATCTCAGAGGTAGCAATCTATTATCAACAACGACCACATCAGAGGTTTTAAATACACATGTGATCATATGTTATCCCATGAAAAGAAGGGAAATAAATGTTTATACTCGTAATCTGATGGACCATTACTTGAAGGAAAATTGTTCCACTTTGATAAGTCATATTGTTAAGTTCAAAAATATTAAATACATAGCTACTTGAGAACTTTAGAGTTCAATGTAATCCCCAGCTTAATTATATAATCCGAAAAAGGTTACAAAATATGTCTTGGAACAACTGAAATGTTACAAGAAAAAGACAAAAAAAGGTGGGGATTTTGGAGCACCAATTGAAACGTGCCGACTGATAGTAGGACACAGTGTCTGCAGAGTTGAGTGTTGACGTTGGGAAAGACAAGGACCACGTAAAGATTTCATGCACGTGTATCATTTTTCTTCACCATTTTTCCCTCGTATTTTCTACACCAAACCACTTACTAAATTCCTTCTCACCTTATTCACATTCAAATCATGTTTCTTTTTCATCTATGAATACCCTTATAAGATGAGTACACATCACCTAAACATAACTAGTCTTAAAAGTGCTTAATTAGATTTTTATTAAGTAATTAAGAAACTTATTATGTTACCACTCAAAAACTAATTCTGAATTTGTTTTATGTTAAATGACTATCCATTAAGTATTTTGGTGAAACAGTTTTTAATTTATTATCTTGCATAAAGAGAAATATTAATTATGAAAGGGAACAAGGCAAGTAGTGTCGAGAGAGATAGAGAGAAGATGGGCTCAAGTATGTTTTTGGACTGAATGTTATGCACAAAAAACGAAACAAATAAACACAAAAATACAAGGGCAATTGCTTCTTGCACCTTATCAAGGAAAATACTTAAATACCTTTCACTATTGCATCACACCCCACTTCCATTGTTGCCGATGCTGCAAAACTTCTACAAGAAAAGAGAAAATGATAAAAGAATCCATTCCGAAAATATTTTTCCAAAAAATATATCATATGTATCGAAAAACTCTTCTCGAAACTCATTTCATTTAAAGATGATTAGGAAAGTTAATTTAAGAAAGGTATTAAATGCATCCTGAAAACTGTATTTTTGAAATCTGTTCCAAAAATGTTTTAACATGTATTTGACATGTTCAGAAAATTTTATTTCAAAAATATCGTTTAAAAAATTTTCATTCTGAAATCTTATTCCGGAATTTATAATCCGAAAGTCACTTTTATAAAGATAAAATGGTCATTTTGGAGAATTGATGGGGGTGCAAGAAGCATTTCTCAAACACAAGTGATCATATAGGAAACTTGCTTGGTGTTCATTTAATTTAAAGCCCTTTTAACAACTACGACATCGAATTTCGTAACGTGTTGTAGCCATTAATAAACTATTACATTCAAGTTCTAAAATATCCTTATAAAATTGGCTTCAATCCTCTCAAAAAAGTATGAACACAGTTAAAATCAGTGCTCCTCCCTAAGGATCTTCTTTGGGAGCAACAATCAGTATATAGCAATCACTGATCAATTATTAAATATAACAAAAAATGAGAACAAACATTTTAGGTTTTATAGAGAGGGTTTCACCGAAAAAAACAAACACAAAATAAGATCTGAGTTCAATCACATAAGTTATTGACATTACTCTCAACCAAAAACCTTAAGAAAATGAGTTTATGGATCTTTATCCTTATATAATGTTCTACTTTTTTATTTTTAATCAATGTGAGACTCAAAATCACACTTAAATTTTTAATAAATACAAGTTAAAACTGAGCGACTAACAAACAAAAGAACGACTAGAAACTGGGAGAATTTCTCTTAAAATACAAGATGTTGTTATATAAAGCTTCTGAAATATTTATAACCATAAATCAAATTTAACTTAAGAAGGTCGAAATTGCCTCTGCCAAAATGCTGGGTTACTTGCTTCATCAAAGATAATTCCTCTGGATTTGACCTTAGTATTGACTGACCAATAGAATTGAACGGAAATGAAGAAAATATGCATATCTCAGGCAAACCATGCGGGCTAGAGAAAAAATCAGAACACCAACAAGTTTCAAGCATTTGGTTGCACCAGAATGTTGAAGAAAAATAGTACAACACAAAGTCTTACTTCAGAGGAACAATCTTTCTAAAGGAAAGAATGGAGGCCATCAACTAAAAAGGATGTTCTAATAAATTATTGTAAGCATTCACTTTTATCTTGAGCAATTAATATAATATTTTCAGAGAGAATGTTTCCTTATATATCTTCATGAATAACTTTTTTCCGACTTAAAACACCTTTTTAAAGTATCTTTATAAAACCCTCTCAAATGAGATAAAGAATTGGAAATTGTTCTTGCCGACGTCCATCCGATTTCAAACCGATTAAGTGTCTAGCAAGAGCAAAATTCTATGTGTCTTTTTCAGTGTTTTTTGTACCCTCTTATACTAGAAAGAATGCCAGTTCCCAGGACTATCAGCCTAAAAATCCGGTTAGGTGGCGAGATGGTTTCGCTTTATGGGGGTCGCTTACCATTGTGGTATCTCACCCGTTGCATCCGCTTTGTGGGGGATAACTTACCGTTGTGGTGTCCTTCCTGTTTACTAATACTAATGGGCCACTGACCGTGCTTAGGCCATCCTTAATGGTCTTCGTGATCGGGTACAGCTCAGGCGCCTGGACACTACACTAACCCTCTGCCCTCGCGGAAATTTAACTGGGCGAGGAGGTCGTCTTATAGCCCTGGCGTGCATGAGCTTCGATTGGCCAAGCGTAAGTGTTACCAATAACAAAACGCCACGTGGGCCATGTTTCCAGAATGTTTCAACTGCCCAAAAACCTCAGGCTTTCCCTCTTAAATCTGTCTTTTCATTACCATTCTTTCTTTTCATCTGCCATTACGCAACGCTTGCATCTTCGCTCTCCTATCTTCACTGGTTTTGTGGCTATCTCACTTCCATTTTCATCATTCTTCTTGTCTTCAACCTTTCTCGAAGGTACTTCACTCGACCCTTTCTTTTTCTTCTTTGTTCACTTATCTTTATGCTGCATTCATGGTGCCATAACCTGCCGGTTTTCTGGGAGGAGGATTTTAGTTGAACCTAGGTTGTTCTTTCGTGCTTGTGTTTGATGAGCTAGATAGTGGTTTTCTGGGTGGTTTTGAATGGGAGTAGTGGTTTGCGATCTAGAAAGGAAACATGTTTGCTTGAAGGAGGGCTTTGGTGGTTTTTCTAGTTGTTTTCTGGTTTTGTCTATCTGAGTGGTTTTCTGGTTTTATCTATCTGAGTGGTTTTTCAGTTGTTTGAGGTTTTTCCTTTCTGAGTGGTTTTTCGGTTGTTTTTGGTTCTCTTGTTTGTGCGAGGAAGTCTTTAGGCTGCTGTGCTCGGTTTGTGTCTGGGTGATGTGATGGCGACCTCTTATGATGAGTTATATCCCTGGGCGCCTATGGGTCTCTACAGGGAAATATCGAGCTTCACCTCCGACCAAGTGATAAATCGGTTTCGTCGGGGACAAAGGATATGTTAGAGTGATGAAGCTAACGCCATGGTAGTTCACTGTGCTTTAGACGAGCCAATTTGTGTTGATATCAATGATGATTCTACCTCAGGGCACTTATACTTTTTCTAATCAACCCTTTTTTCTAAAATCGGACTAAGATTACCCTTGAGTTCGTTTGAGAAAACCTTGTTAACCAAGTTGAACGTGGCCCCAACACAGCTACATCCGAATAGCTGGGCCTTTGTCTAAGCTTTCCACATTTTATGCACCCACTTTAGGTTAGTTCCGGGCACAAACGTATTCTTGTATTTCTTTGAGATGAAGAAGTAAACCAAAGAGATATGGTCTTCTCTGAGTGGCGTAGGAGGTCGGGGACTTCTGACGCTATTCCAGTCGTCTTATAAGGGTTTTAAAGGTTCCTTCCTGAAAATCTGAGCTCCCCCTCAAAAACTTGATCTTCTGGAGGGCTTTCCATTATAATGGACTCAGAATCTGAGCTTTGCTGGGGCAAGACAATTAAGAGATCTTGAACAGAAAGAGCAAGAACATTGTCTCTTATTGGATTAACTCAAGACTCTCTTTGAGACTAAACAAGTGTTAAGTTATGAGTTTCAACCTGCCAACCTCAAGTTCTATATTGGTCGGTCCTCGGGTGGTTGTTTTGCTTCTTACTTTGGGAATTTCTTTCACTATATTGGGAGTAACGATTTTTGTGTTTTGCAGAGTCAAGAATGGGCATGTCCAAACAGGATCTTGCTAGAATTTTGAAGAGCATCCGAGCTCTTATGCTTCAACCTGTTGTGACGGAGGCTCTAGTCCAAGTAGTGGACGCCATGTTGATACCTTCAGATGACGAGGAGACCATGTCGGAGTCCGGACTAAAGTTTCAGAGTCCAGACTAAAGTGTCGGAGTCTGGACTGAAGCGTCAGAGGAGGGGATCCACGATCTGAATTGAAACCGAGGTAGCGACGACATCTTCCCACTCTCGTTCTGAGCATGCCCTTTCCTCCATAGGACCGCTACTGTTAGAAGGTTCGAACAGTGTCTGCCAAAGCTTTTGGGATTCATCTTATCGTCATACAACTTATTCCTTGGCTCACAACATTTTTGAGGGAGATCTCCAATGTTTGCTGAACCAGGACATGTCGTCGGTTCAAGAAGACATTTGTGCTTTCCTGCACAAGGCTGAGGTATCCACGATAGCTTTATGTGAAAAGCTAAACCGTTTAGGTCTCGTCGAGAAGAGAAAGGATAAGGAGATCGCCGCTGCCAAATAGAAGATATCCAGACTTACTTCCGAGCTTGCTGAGATGGAGAAACTGAGAAGAAGCCTCAAAGAGGAAGAGGTGAGAGCTGTCGATCTCCAGATTGCCCTAAAGGATCCTACAAGGAAGGCGACCGAGCTTGAGGATCGCCTATGCTGACTTGAAACCAAGGTAGAAGAGAAAGAGAAAGCATGGAAAGAACATGAGGAAAGGTATGCGAATGAGGTTGCTACCACAAATGGTGTAGGATTTGAGGTGACTTTGGAGCAGATCCGCCTCTTATGTCATTCAGCCGATCTCTCGGGCATGGACACAAGGAAAGTTGTCATTGATGGCAACTTGGTTGATGGATGATGATGCCTTTAGGACAAGTAGGCTTTATTGATTTATATATTTATACGTTGAAAATAATATTTACGTAATTTAAATACCTTTGTTTTTTGAATCCTCGATCGTTGTAAGTCGCCATATACTTTTCTCCATGAATCTTGAATGCCAGTAGTGCTTTACTTTGTTTTTCGCCATGAATCTTGAATGCTCGACTTGCTCTACTTCGCTTTTAATGATGAAGGTTTTTTATCGTAATCCTCAAGCCCACCTGGGCAAATTTATGCTTGAGTGTTTATTCATAACCTTCAAGTCCGACCCTAAGCCGAGCTTAGGTAGTTGTTTTAGACGACTCTTCACTGCCCCTAAGCCGAGCTTAGATAGTCGCTTTAGACGGCTCTTCACCGCCCCTAAACCAAGCTTAGGTAGTCAAGGATTATATTGCTTAATTAGGAACTAAAAGGAGAATTTTTATTAAAGAGGAGATTTGACCTCATTAAAAAACCCTTGTGTTCCTTAGCCAAGGGAAAAAGAGTGTCAAAGCATACAAAATGTACAAGTTTTAACTAAAGTATAAATGAAGATTAACTGCATTCCATGTTTGTGTAATTTCCAGGCCATCTAAGGTCTCCAAAACATAGACACCATTTTCTAGCACCTGTTTGAGGTGGAAAGGTCATGTCCATTTGGGAGAGAGCTTGTCCTTTATTTGTAGGGGATGAGCTTTCCTGAGGACAAGGTCGAACTTCCTGAACGATCGTGGGAAGACCTTGGTTTTGTATCTCGATTCGACTCGTCTTTTCATCGCCTCGCTGTTGATTCTGGCAGCCTCCCTAATTTCATCTATGGTGTCCAAATTTGCTCGTATGTCATCCTCTATTAGGGCGACGAAGAACATTCTAACATAGAAAGTTGGCTATTCAACCTCCATGGGTAGCACTGCGTCCATACCATATACTAGGTTGAAAGGGGCTCTCGTGTGGTCGTCTGTGGGGTAGTATGGTAGGCCAACATGATCCCCGATAGCTCTTCGGGCCAGTTCGACTTTGACGAGGAGATACGTCGACGCAAGGCTCCTAATATGATCTAATTGACGGCTTCGGCCTGTTCGTTTGTCTGTGGATGTTCTATCGAAGAAAATACCTCAAGAATTCCCCAACTCTCATAGGCGTCACAGACAATCGTCGTTGTGAATTGTGTTCCCTTGTGAAATATTCAATTGCCACTATAAAGAACTTCCGTTGCTTAGTGGCTATAGGAAATGGTCTTAGACTGTTGATCCCCCACGTGTGGAAAGGCCACTGGATGCTTATAGAGTGCAACTCCTCGGGGGGTGCTCGGTGAAAGTCTGATTGTCATTGGCATTGCATACATATTTTCGTAAAATCTTGACAATCATGCTTTAGTGTTGGTTAGTAATACCCTGCTCGGAGAATTCTGAGGCACAGGGCTCGAGCCCCGATGTGACTGCCGCATATACCTTCATGGAGCTCGGACATCAGTCGATTAGTCTCCCCTTGCACGACGCAGGTGAGGAGTGGTCGGCTAAATCCTTAGCAAAAGAGACGACCTTCTATAACAGTGTATCTAGCTGCGTTCTTTTTAACCGTTTGGGCCTCTGTAGGATCGGATGGGTGACGACCATCCGCTAGGTATGATAGGTAAGGAGCTAACCATGAGTTTGACAGAGGTCTTCCTTCTTGTTCTGTACTGATCGAACATACTTGGACATCTGACCTGATATCGGATACTTTAGGCGTTACTAGTGTTTCTCGTATTACCGACCTCTAGCGTCTCGGACGTGAGCAACTCACCAATTTAGATAGAACGTCGGCGTGCGAGTTTTGTTCTCGGAGCAAATGTATTAATTTAAAAGATCTTTTGCTTGATAGTCCCCGGAAACTTGTCCCGTGACGAGCAGAAAGTCGCTTTTCGCCGTCAGTTTCTTTACTACCAACTCTTTGGCGAGCAACATGTCAGTTATGAGAGCCTCATATTCTACTTGATTGTTGCTCGCTCGAAAGGAGAAATGAAGGGATTGTTCTATCAAAGCACCTTATGGGTCTTCCAAGATGACGCCAGCTCCGCTTCTCTTCGAGTTTGTTGCCCCATCAACTGACAACACCCAGCCCTTGACTTCCTCATCTTCACCCGTTGTGAGCGGAGTTAGCTCGGCCAAGAAGTCAGACAAAACTTGAGCCTTAATAAGTCCATGAGGTTCGAATGAGATGTCATATTCAGATAATTCGATGGCCCACTTGACGAGACGCCCTGACACCTCTAGTTTTTGGAGAATTTACTTTATGAGTTGATCGGTCATTACTAAAGCAGAATGCGTTTGGAAATAATGACGTAGCCTTTGTGTAGAGACAACCACAGCTAGGGCGAGCTTCTCAATTTTTTTATATCTAACTACCGCTCCTTAAAGAGTTTTGCTGACGAAGTAGATCGGCCGTTGATCCTCCCCTTGATCTTGCATCAACGTCGAGCTGATGGCCCTATTAGTTACTGTCACGTATAATTTGAGCGGTATGCCTTGATGTGATCGGCATAAAATTGGCGGACATGATAGATGTTCCATCAGCTGCACGAAGGCTTGTTCACACTCATCCCTCCATCGAAAATTCTTCCCTTTTTGAAGACATTCAAAGTAAGGATGTCCCCGATCTCTAGCTCTTGGCAAAAACCTCGTCAGAGCAACCATGCATCCTATTAATCGTTGCACTTCTTTTATATTACCTGGACTCCTCATATTTATTATTGTCGCACACTTGTCGGTATTCGCTTCAATTCCTCTTTCTGCAAGCAGGAATCCCAAGAATTTGCCTGCTTTGACTCTAAACACACATTTATTTGGATTGAGTTTGAGTCCGTAGGCGTTCATAGTAGAAAAGAGCTCGGTGAGTCGACAAAATGTTCCTTAGCCCTGTTGGATGTAACCACCATGTCCTCAACATATGCATGTATTTTATGTCCTGATAAGGTCTTCAAAATTCGATCCATCAACCTCTGATAAGAAGCACTGACATTTTTTAAGTCCGAAGGGCATAACATGGTAACAGTAGGTGGCTGCCTCCCCATGAAGGTTGTTTTTTCTTCATCGTCCGGATGCATGCTGATCCGATTGTATCCCAAGTAGGCGTTTAGGAAGTTGAGCAACCCACAGCCTGAGGCGTTGTCCACCAACATGTCGATGGTAGGTAGGGGATACAAATCCTTTAAGCAAGCGTTGTTGAGATCGGAGAAATCCACACACATCTTCCATTTGCCGTTCAACTTCTTTACCATGACCACATTAGCCAACCATTCAGGATATTAAATCTCTCAGATATGCCCGACTAACAGAAGCTTGTTGGTCTCTTTCCTTACTGTTGCCAATTTTTCGGGTCCATCTTCGTTCTTCGTTGTATCCTTCGCGAGGGTCGATGTTCAACCAATGGATCATGACATCGGGACTAATCCCAACCATATCCCTAGCGCACCAAGCGAAATAGGCTTTGTTATCCTATAGTACCTTGGTTAGTGCGGCTCGGATCAAGGGATCCAAACTCCCACCGACCTTCACTTTCCTGTCATCCCCTACATTGAATTCTTCTACCTCACCCATGGGTTGAGGTCTTTTGTCCTCCCTACCTATTCTAGGATCGAAATCGGGTGCACAGTCTTCCTTGGGACCAAGCAGGGATAGAGCATACATAGGTCTCCGAATTTTCAGGCTGTTCTCGTAGCATTTTCGAGCTACTGCCTGGTCAACCCTCAATGTGACGACGTGACCCGTGTCCGCTGGGAATTTCATCTTCAAGTGGGTTGTGGATACAACGACCTCGAGGCGATTGAGATAGGGGCGACCTAGGAGGACGTTGTATGAGGACGACACCTTTATGACTATGTATCGTACTATTATTGTTTTGGCCGCCTCTCCATTTGAGAATGTCGTCCTCATATCGGTATATCCTTTGTCTTCCACGGGGTCTCCTGCAAACTCCTCTAATATGTTGTCGAAAGGACGTAATTGATTTAATGGTACACATAAGCTGACGAAGGCGTCCCAAAACATGACATCGGCAGAACTCCCCTAATCGATCAGGACCTGGTGAACTCGTCTTCCCATTGCTATTATCGAAACAACTACCAGGTCATCCTCATGAGGCATGACGTCACTTCGATCATCCTCTGTGAATGTTATAGTCGGCATTGTCTTCTTTTGCCAGGTTGTAGATGTTGTCATGACGCTCCTGGCATACCTCTTCCTGCTGGCGGATGTAACCCCTCTGCCTAAGAAACCGCTAGCTATTGTGTTTAAATCCCCCAGTACAGGTGATATATGATCTGCTTGATCTTTGGGACGACAAGGTTCTTTGACTTGGTCCCTCTCACGAATGTGCCTTCCTTCCCGAGTTTCTCCTCTTAACCTTTGTAGTTGATTGGCTAGAGTGAGACACTGCTCGGTGTGGTGTCCATAGGTGCGATGGAACTCACACCACTCTTTCACGTTCCATCCCAAGATCCTGTTGGTTGGGTCTGGCCATCTGAGAGCCTTTGTGATCTCCTTGTCAACTAGGGCTTCTATCTGAGCTTTGATCTTGGAGGGCGTGCGTTGTTTATCAAATCCTAAACTTGCGATCCTGCCTTACTATAGAGGCTTGTGCTACGTAAAGGTGTCAATTTAGCCCAACCCACAGGGCTTGGCTCTGGCCCATGTGGACGACGGCCAAAAAAGCCCACATTGAAAAAAGCCCTCATCAAAGAAGCCCACAGGGCCAAAAACTCCACAAAGTCCTGTGGGACAGGGCCAACCCATAGGCTTCCATCTTCAACATGAAAAATATATTACTTTTTAAAATATATTATTATCTGTGGCTAGGGATGGCAACGGGGCGGGGCGGGGACGGGTTTCACTATCCCATACCCATCCCTGCATAAAAAATTCATCGCCATCCCCATACCCAAACCCAACGGGTATCAAACTTTTTTCCCATCCCCATCCCCACCGGGTAACGGGTATAATCTCGTACCCATACCCGTACCCATGTTCTAACTACTTCACTATTAATTTTTATAAAAGAAAAAAAATTACGGT
>Ga0099822_1001103_pt1 | contig 29928 bp, 11 predicted proteins | sample CowpeawhiteBW_FD_76839 | JGI IMG/M metagenome (GOLD analysis project Ga0099822, IMG submission 76839) | Root nodule microbial communities of legume samples collected from California USA - Cow pea white BW | ecosystem: Host-associated > Plants > Roots > Nodule | place: USA: California | collected... | reverse complement strand
AATATTTTTTTTATAAATTTTTATTTTTTTATTTATAAATATATAAATTTATAGTTTTTTTTTTTTTTTTTTACATTTTTCTAATTTTTGAACTTATGAAATTTCTCAAGTTTAGTTAATGTAGATGCATTTTTTTTTTCATTTTCACTGCAAACCTCTCTCTTACAAAAGAAACAATACTTTTACCCTAAATCTTAAATCCTAAATCCTAAACCACATAAAAAAAATAGGTTGTTTCAAAAAAATAAAGTTAGAAAATGATCTTTAACTCCTCAATTTTAATGTGATGAAAATTGATTTTGAAAATAATGAAACATTAAGATTCAAAATTGAGATAGAAAGAAGAGGTGAGAAAGAGATTGAGGTGTGGAAGACATAGAAACAAAAAAGAAAAAGAAGAAAAACCAAAATGTTGTTTTCAAGTTTTAAAAGAAAATTCTTAAACTAACTTAACGTACATAATATATTATATTATTAGATAGATTTCGTTTTATGTTAATTAGGAAAATATATCGTATTATTTATTAAGAAAATATAATGTGTCAATTGTTTATCAGAAAAATATAGAGATGGTTTGATATCAATACATATTGTTGATATAATTTATAACAATATCTCTATTTACCATATTTATGTTTAATTATCATATATATTTATATCACTCTTTATTATAAATATATACAAAGTAATTACATGATAATAATTATTAACTTTTAATTTTAACCATTTACGTATAATTTAGTGGTTAAAATTGATTGTACTCCCCCTTTCAAAATTACAACTTTCCCCATGCCTCTATTACACACACCAATTTCATGTCTATCTCTTCCAAAGACAAATTAGATTCTTTAACTAATTATCATTTTTACTAAAAGAATGTGAATGGAACTAGCAGGTCATATCAGGGAATTTCTTTTGCGATGCACCAAAATATTTGCTTGGTTCTACCTTGTCATAGCAGCCAAATTCACCTCTTTCTATTTTATATAATTTCTTTCTTAACACATTGCACACTATTTATTCTCTACTTAGAACGCAGCCACATAAGAAAATGGCATTACTACGCGCTTCAGTTTTTCGACTATGGTGGCTACCAAACGCTGTTCAAATTTTCTACTTTTGTTAAAATATATTATGTTGGCTTACCAAGACCAATCCTACGTTTTTCTACAACTTCAACCAGCATAGTACTAAATAAATAATTCACATAACTTATGGCAATAAGATAAGGTTTTTGACCTTTCCAATTCTAATAAACCAGTTGCATGAGAAGGGGTCATATCCCACATAGTGGACCCTTATGAAAAAGGACCAGTTTCCAATAGAAATCATCAAACATTCTAGTATTTATGTTCCAGAAAGGAACCAGATACGAACTACTCAAACATAGGTTAGGCCAATTCAAAACAAATAATGACTGTCAAACTCATATTTATTATTCTGGGGACGATTTCATTTATATCTGACAACAAACATTATCTCACACAATAAACTCTCAACTCTGCTACTATAGTCGTTTACTCATATAAGAGTCTTTTTTGATCACAAAATCCTTATCATTCTTCACCCCTTTTTTACACATAAACAAGGTATCACCAAATTCCATTCATAACACAACATGGGTCTGCTTGGAAAAAGCTTCACTTCCAAAATGAAAAGCATCACCACACTTGCTGTTTCTAGGATTGTTATCTTGAAGAATCAGCACAAAGCTCGAGCATCTTATGCTCGCTCTGATGTTGCTCAACTCTTAAACCTTGGTTACCATGACCCTGCTCTGCTTCGTGTAAGTTATTGCTATCAATTCTCTACTGAATTTTTATTACTGTCCTTGTCCTTGCCTTCAGAATAGACTCATCAACACTGTTTTTTATGTTTTGGAATATGTAAAAACAATTTTAATATACTAATATCAGTGTATATTTAATGTTTAGCAGAGGACTGTAAAAAAAATCAATAAAGAATCTGAACTCAGAAGTATTCTCTTTCTCTCTTACACATAAATATATTGAATTTATCTTTTACTTGTTAACAGGTGGATCAATGGATAATAGAACAAAACATGTTGGAGGTGTTTTCTATGATAGAAAGCTATTGTAATTTCCTGAGAGAAAGAGCTGAAGCTCTTGAAACCAACAAGTAAGTTTTCTTCTCTCCTTGCTTGTACAGCTGTTGAGTGAATCTTGAAGAAACACCAAACTGAAGTGGTGATGAATTATTTAACGATGCATGCATTTCACTGTCTTAATTTGCTAATTTAGCATTTTTTGAACATGTGTAGGGAGTGCCCCGTTGATCTCAAGGAAACATTATCTAGCCTTATCTTTGCATCCTCAAGGTGTGGAGATTTTCCAGAGCTGCACAAGATAAGAGAGATTTTAACATCAAGGTTTGGGAAAGAGTTTGCAGAACATGCTGTTGAGTTGCACAAAAATAATAGAGTGAACTCTAAGGTGCTGATCAGTTATTGCACAGAGAACTCATTTCAAGAGAATTTTCCATTATTCTGATAACTTTTGCTTGGTTTGTGTAGATGATACAAAAGCTTTCACCAAAACGCCCCACCATGGAAATCAAAATAAAAGCTCTGAAACAAATTGCTTCAGAAATTGGAGTTACTTTGCGTTTGGAGCAGGAGCCTGTATTGATAAATAAAGTAAGAGCACCTTGTCTCAAAAAGAAATCACACTATGCACTGAACTGTGATATTGACACTGAAACCAATTTTGTTACACTATTTCAGGACAAATTGAATGTTGAACGAAGACAAGATGAACGTGAGATCAGAAAAAATAGTGTTGATGATCATCACAATAAAGTTAATATCCAAAATAATCCAGAAAAAACAATTCAGCATGAGCTTGTATCTAATAGGAATGAAGAAAGGAAGAGACACACTGATACAGCTGCTGCAGCTGAAAAAGCCTTAGAATCAGAATCTTTTGAGATTGAAGTTAATAAACACTCAAATCATGCTATTGAACTAAAAGCATCGGAAAGGAGGGAAATTAAAACACTTGCATGGGAAGACTTCCAATTAAGTCTGAATCCAAGAGATAAGATGACAGCAATATCAAAGAATGCAGTGTTAATTTCCGAGGAACATGCGGAGGAAGCAAATAGAGAGGATAACAATGATCACAACAGTAATTCTGATGCAGCCACAGAAAACGAACACTTCAAATCCAACGAAGAAAGAGTTTACGCTTCTTCCAACGCTATAAAATGGAATTCACAGAGGTCTCAATCTGATCCCACTCAACATCCTTTGGCAGCAAGACATGTGATGGAAACTAGCAATCATGAACATGTGGATTGGAAGATGATGTCAGTGAGGAGTAGATGATCAAAAGGTGACTAACAAGTATGGAGGATTGGAACATATTTTTTTCTTCAAAAGTGTACAAAAGGAAAAACCTCAAGTGAAATAAAATAAAAAGCCAGTTTGTAAGGAAAGATGTTTCTCTTTTTATCTGCTAAAAATATATAAAATGGAAAATACTTAGAGAGATGTTGCAATCCTTTTACATAAACAGCAGAAGGAAGCATAGAAAAACATGTTAAAAGATATAAAATAAAAACTACAAAAAACTGTGTCAGAGAGAATCGTACTCTCATATTCTATCATTTTAACAAATCCCTACTCAACTTATTTAGTCACTCTTTGGAACCTATTAAAACCTACACAACTCTTTGTCGTTCATGTGTTCAGCTGGTTTTATTTCCAAATTCTGCAGAACACGAGTGGGGAGTTTTTATAACAATATCTCATCATTATTCATGTTATTTGGAGTGAAGATGAATCAGTAGAACGAAAAATTGAAGCAATCAAATTCCAGTTAATTTTTATCTGTCAAGTTACCCTTTTAGTCGCTGTATAAGCAACAGAGATCTTTACAAATAGGTCCTTCATCTCATAGAAAATATTTGTGAGCAATACAACGATCAATGAACAAAGTATTAATCAGGGTTAAGGGTGAAACATCCATCCTTGTCAAACACAAAATGAATCGTAAAAAAAAGAACACAGGATGCAATTTCCCTTCGAAATTAATGAGACAACAACTCAACTTCAGAACGTACTCCTGACTCCCGAGTCTATTTTCTTCTGATAATGTGTGTACATGACTAGGTCCTCAAAGAGAGATCCAAGTATCTAAGCTTATTTTTTAACCCAAAAGGTTAATGGTAAAATAAAGCAGTGACACAGAGGCTTTCAATTAAAATTTACTCATTGAAATCAAATAAGTTAAACAATTCACTCAGTCCTTATTCAAGTTTTAATTTCTACACTAGAAAACAATAAGCTTTAGACCTTTCAAAGCCTTTTCAGCAAAGTTCATTACCGCAAGAAAGATTTTTACAAACAGAATGCCTTCTCTTGAATTAGAGAGAGGGGCCAAAACCATGGCAGACAACATGTAAGGACTACAACTCACAATTTTATCAAACAAAATCTAAAACTTCATATGTGTACAAGAATCGAGAGAACATTTTAACTAATAAAATGTGACAGACAGAAAACCAAAGGTGGAGAGAACTTTGGGATAAGTTGATTAATAGTAATATTAGTTAAACACATGTCGGTATACAAAACCAGATAAAGAACATACAACAGAACAACATGAACATTAAAATGGGAAACATCTTATTATTACAAAACATCACCGATTACCCCAACCCAATAATACAAGAGCAAAAAATGTTTGAAATATGTTCGAAAAGCAGAATTGAGGTCAGGATAAGTTGCCACCACTCTGCTGCCACAAATTGATGATATCAGTGGCTTGATTGAGTAGAATAATCATCTGCTTTTGGGAGATCCAAGGCTTGCTTTCAAGCAACTCCTTGAGCTCTTCCCAAGCATCTTTTCTGGGCCAAAAGTAATACGGGCTCAGGGGAATGGTGCCATGCCCCGGTATCGTCTGGTCAAGTGCAATTCCAATGTTCTTCTCCATCCAAATGAACTTCAACACAAGTCTCGGCTTCTCTGGTGCCTTCACAACCACTCCAAGCTTCTATTAATCACAAAAAGAAACATAAATAAGAGATTTTTTTTTTCTAATTGTAAAAGAGTGCATAAATGAGAGAAATTGAAAGCATTATTTGAATGTTTGGGAGCGAAAAGTGAGAAGAGAACCTCGGGTTGGGGAGTGGGCGGGGCTTCTTCTTGGGCAACGACGGTTTCCGCGGCGGAAGCGGCGAGGGTGAAGCGCGTGGGGGTGGTTAGAGGAGGCCGGTGGGAGCGTGAGAGGGGGAAGGAGAGAGAGGGTTTGAATTTGACGGAGGGAAAGGTTAAAGCTTTGGAATTGAAGGTTGGAAGAAGATTTGGGTGAAGAAGTGCCATCGATAAGGTCTTAGTTTACTGATGCTACACTCACTCTCACACTCACATTTCAAAACAGGCAACAAGATAACACCCGACCCGTTTTCTGCCCCATTGTTCCTCGGGTCACCCCAAATTTCTATACGGGTTTTCATTTTAATATAAACCTTTTTCTTTTTGTTTACCAAATTTCACTTTTCCTTTTTAATATATGTAAATAGTTTTATCATTAAAATTGAATTATGAACTATTTTCAATACGTCGCTAAAGTATTAATTAAGATAAACAAAAGTAGATAATTAATATTAAGAAATATTTTTTGTCTTAGGTCGCAAAACTTATCAACACGGCCTACTTTGAGAAAGAATATCTAAAGGTTCCCTCGTATATTTTATGATAAAATGGAATATAATTTCCATATACTTGTTAGTGAACAAAATGGAATGAGTTAGGATTTTAGTATTTAAATCTTATCCTCTCAATCAAAGACACGAAAAAGTAAAAAGAAATTATGTAACAACAATAATGCTTGTATAAATTAAAATGGCCATGATTCCAATCTGTTTAATTTTAATATAAATTAAATGACATATATTCACATTTTCTATTCAATCCACATTATGAAAGATTAGAAACGGAATGTTAAGTATTCTCTTAGAACGTTTAATGCTAAATTACTAGGATTTGGATTCCCCATAGTTGAATTGCAATACATATGAAAATAAATGAATAAAAGGTGATTCTCAACATTTTTGAACTTTGGGTCCCAAATGAAGTGAGCTAATTTCACCATAATCTTCTGAGTGATATTCATACTACTTGAGCAACTCTTGAACCTGTTTTATTACTTTAGTCATAAAAATATTTAAAATACTATACACAATATCTTACGAAATAAAAATCATCTTCTAATAATACCTTTTAAATATTTTTTAAGTCCTAAAAGAAAGAGCCAAGACAATAAAGAGTCAAGACCATCTATGAGGTGGGACAAAATCTTACATACTTACATGACCAAAATTATTAGAAATAATCTCATCACGAATATACTTAACAACTGGCATATAATATCACGTCCAAAAAGACTTGATAATACGAAGAGATAAAAGTTTTTCTTTTCTCCTCTGAACATTAATAATGCGACAATAAATAGTTAAAAAGTTGTCTTTGTAAATAAAATTCAATAAACATTCATAAAAAAGTAAGATATAAACATACAAAAATAAACTTCTTTTTCAAGTTGAAATTAACTTATAATTTTAATTTATGAAAGAAACTTTTCTTATTTTCTGATTTAAGGCATCTGATTTTCATTTCAAGTTTGTAATGGAATTCGGCCCATAAGTCGCGGTACCAGTGTTCTTTGTTCTTAAGTATATATGATCACAGATTTCTATTATCATCATGAAGCACTCAGCAAGGCCAAAACGTTCCCTAACACATTATTTGTACATAAAGCTGGTTGAAACTTATTATTAGCACTAGATTAAATATCATTCTTCGTTTTAACACTTTCAAGCTGAGTAAAAAGCTTGATTACAGACCAAAACAGTGAATACACCCAAAGTATTGTTGTGGTACAAGCAATGAATGAGCTTTAGACCTTTGATGGCAAGTTGGCCTCACCCTCCTTCTTGCTCTTGTCAGATTCAAACTTATCAATTGCTACCTGCAGTTCATCAGTGCCTCCAACAGCCCTCATGGTGTAGAAGTAGGCACCAAAGACAAAAGCTGTCAAACCCCCAGCAACTACAAAATTCTTTGCCTTGGGTGGAAGGCTCCTATATCCTAAAAGTCCAGCCATCTAGGTAAATGGAGAGAAAAAGGGTTAGCATAATTTCGCACAATATAATTTCGCACAATATAAACACAGATTCTAAATTGTGATGCTGAGGGTAATGCAAGCAAACAAGAGGTAAACATTTCCACAAACAAACAAGCAGAGCGATGAACGGAGCAAGCTAACGATGCCAAAAACACAATGATCGAGAACGAGTTAAAGTGAGTATTTCCAAAAACAAACTACGGCAAAGCAATTGAAATAGTTGTAGAATGGAGCGTTTTGCTTTGACATATTTATCAGATTCTCAGAAAGCTTTTGAAATGCCCTATAAGTAACCTAAAGACATCAGTGTAAGAAATTTAACTGAAAAACATGAAATAAACATTGCAAGTTTTTTTTTTTTTTTTTCCATCAAATTTTAACACAAAACAGTAATAGTTTCAATTAACACAAAAGAAATGCCCTCGCAGTCACCGGCGCTCGCCGCCCTCGCAGTCAGCGATGCTTAGCCTCTGTTTCTCTACTTTTTATTTTGCTCTCTACCTCTGTTCCTTTTAGGGCTCCTTTTACTGATCTGGTTTGCCTTGGTTGTTCTGCTGGCAGCTCGAGTTTTAGAGTCTAAAGCCTAAATCTCCATATACCTATTGTAGATTTATATTTGTTTTCACATAGTAGGACATAATAAATTTTCTCAACGGAACAGGATATTAAGAAGAAAATATATATCACACATGAAGAGTGGACTTAGGTGTTCAATGTGAAATCCAAATCCAGAAATTGAGCCTGAAAAATTCAAACCCCAGCAACTACCAAATTCTTTGCCTGAGGTGGAAGGTTCCTATAGGATTCCTATATCCTAAAAGTCCAGCCATCTAGGTCGAAGGGGGAAAGGGTTAGCATGATTTCACACAGTACAATTACCCTTTGTTAATGCAAGTGCAGAATAAATAAATGAATTATGAGTTGTGATGATGAGGGGAATGCGAAAAAACAAAAGGCAAGCATTTCCACAAACAGAACGAGGGCAGTCACTAAACTATTGAAAGAATATTAAAGCCATATGCATTGATTGAGAAGTGGCTAGATTGTTTCATCCAACAGAAACAGTTTTAGTGGGTACTGCTCATACTTCTTTCAATTGAAGAGAACCTTTCAATTTCAATCAAGTTTCAATTATATGATATGAATCAGCCAACACTAGCAATATCAAAATTAGCAGAAAGGATGAAACCAAAGAAAGAGGGAGAGAGAGCGAATTCGCATTACCTTATGCAACAAAAGAAGATCCTCCGATTCACTTCACTTCTTTGGATTTGTGAACACAGCACAATGGATACTCTTCCTTTTGTGAAGATGAAAGAGTGCAAAACACACCTTCGTGAATGTATTTAAGTCTATAAGGCCAAATCTAGAATAAAATTTTAATTTTTAAAAAACAATATAAAGTTTTCAGAAAAATAAAAATCTAACGAGTTGCGATTTTCAAAGACAAAAGAAATTTACAAAAACAATAATATTTAACAACTATTTTCTTAGTTTTATATAACTATTTTATTATGTTATTAAAAAGAAACTTTTCAACAATAATACACAGTTAATTAGATTGTTTTCTTTTTCTATTATTAATTAAATAAAGTTATAATTAACCCCCGATAAATGAAAATAAGCACGAAAATTTTATTTAAAGAAGTTAAGAAACCTATGCAACGAAGTATTGGTTATTGATAATTTAGAGAGTTCTTTTTTATCATAAAATATTAGAAGTAAACATGCATCTGGATTCAAATTCCAATTTAGTTTAATTTGAGCTAATGAAATTCGAATTAAATGAAGTTAATACAGTTCCATTTTAATTATATTTTTATGCAGCGACATAGTTAAGTTCTAAATGAAAATAATTAATATTAAATTATTAATTCACGCTAACCCTTAAATAATTAATATGAATTACGTAAAAAATAAAATATTCGAAAGTTGAATTTTTATTTAAAACAACTTTTCTTTTTCATTTTCTCTTCAATAAAATAATAGATCGTAATCTGTGTGTTTCTCTACTCCGTTCTCATTCTTCTTATTTAAAGATGTTATAAGTTCATAACGACGGTTTAGCGATTAAGTTGAATTATTCATACCATATCGTTTATATGATAATAGTTTTTATATTTATTTCATTTCAAGAAATTCTTAATTATATTTCTTTTTTTTCTCCTTCTTACTCGGTTGGTCAAGTGCATACGGATAAATGCAAAAATTAAGCTCGTTGCTTTTATAATAAGGGCAAAAATAAAACTAATAATTGTCATCGTTATAAGAATTAAATATTCATTAGGCTTTTTCTTCAAACTGCAGTAGATGAAGAACCTGTTATATATACACCAGACCTCCTCCTGGTAATTGGTTTCAAATCCTTTGCCTGCGCTCCCTTGTATGAGTAAAATATTAGAGAAGATATTTGATACATTTTGTACAATTATTGAATATGTAATATTACTCATAAAAAATCAACGATATGAAACTTTTATTCTTATAAAAGTTTAATAGAATATTTAGTCCTTTAGTATTGTAAAACAATTTTAATTTAACGTTCATATATCATGTAACCAGTAGACTAGACTTGCTTAATTTTGAAAAAGTAGATGATTAAATACGCTATTAAATTTTTATAGGGATCAAAGTTGCAAATTCATGAAAAAGATGCAAAAATAATGTATTTAAGTCTTAACTACATTTTCATAATACTTTTAATGAAAACTAATTGTTAAGGGAAAACCAAAGCCTAGATACAATAGACTCCAGCCAGGACACATTCACGTACTTACAAAACCCAAACATTTGGAGATCAACCGCACCCTAACAAATCAATAAACATCAAATAAGTGAAGGATTTGAACCAGTGCATACGGTTTTCATTTAAAGTTTGTAATGCTGAGTAAAACACTTTATCCCAAAACCAAAACAGTGAACATCCCCAAAGTATATCATTGGGTAGAAACTGGAATGTAATTCTATAAATGCAAGAACTATCCTTATGAGGGTGCTTCATAGGACTAAATTCTACTAACAAGATATCACAGACCTCAAAACAATTGCGGAGCTCCAATAGATTCCAAAACTCTTTTCTCAAGTATATCTTCATCAATCCACATTGAACTTTGTCGGCGCAATAACTCTTTCTTATCTTCTTTCTTCTTCGCATGCATTTTGACTTTCATCCTCCAGTTTTCAAGTTTCTCAGCTCTTTCTTTTAACTGGTTCACAAATTTAAGATATCAATCAAAAAGAAGACAATAAACTAAATTAAGACGCCCCTGCCCGTGTGTTTGGTTTCTCTTATTTTAAAGAAACAACCACTCATATTTAGCAGACTTTTGGAAAGCTTTTGAAATGGCCCAAGAGTAACCCAAAGACATGAATGTAAGAAATTTAACTGAAAAGTATGAAATGAACATTGAAAAGTTTTTTTTTTTTTTATCAATGTTTAGCACAAATTCATAATAAAAACGGAAAACAATATAAAATAGTTTCAATTGCATAACAGACTTGAATCACAGATTTGCAGCAGAAACAAAAAATTAAATATTTCATCAATTGACAAACAATTGCAGTAGAAAGAACAAAGTATCCAAAGAGAGAAATTAAGAGCACATATTATAGTCAAGACTAAGCTCTTTACCACTAAAATCAACCTCAAGTACAGCAAGAATAGTTTTGTAAAGGCTAAATCTCCAGAGACCTATTGTAGATTTATACTTGTTTTAACATAGTAGAAGATAATAATGTATTCAGCAGAACAGGACGCTAACAAAACATAACACATCACACATGAAGAGTGCACTTTAGAGTTCAATATGAAATTAAAATCCAGAAATTGGGCCTTAAACATTCAAATTGCAATATGAACAAACAATTTGACATGCCGGAAAATCCAGGTTCATTTTAACTTTTCAGCAAGCATACTTATGAGTTTTTTAGCGCTGTACTCTAATCAAAATTGAAGTATCGCATCAGTAACCTATGCTGATATTGAATGCGAACATATACTATGCACAGAAGCTGTGGCAAAAATAAATTGTACCAATAACGAATTTCATATAAGTTTTGTCCAAACAACAATTGGATTGGAGGAACATATCAACATACCAGCATTTGTCGAAACTGCTGTCGTTCGATGTCGCGTTCTTGGGCTCTGAGCTGAGCGGCTTGAACCTTGAGCTTCTTGCGCTCTTCGTTGGCGATTCTGAGGGCTTCCCTGCGAGCCTCGTCCTTGCGCTCCTTCTCAATCTTCATCACCTCCATCTCTCTTATGTACTCTTTTCGAACCTCCTTCATTTGCTTCGCGTAATCCCTTCTCAGCATCGCCAGCTTCGCCTCCGCTTCCTTCGGGTCCCGCGGCGCCTTCCAGCTTCCCAGGAAGGAGTTCGGAGGGAGGAACTTGTGGTTCTCCAGCTGCTTTGACGCCCTCGCCGACGTCGAGAACGACCGGAGCGATGAACGGAGCATGCTAATCACGCCGAAAACACAACCATCGAGAACGAGTTTAAGTGAGCATTTTCACAAACAGGATGAGGGCAACGCGATTGAACGAGTTGTAAAACGGATCGTGTTGTTTTGTTATTAAATTTGTATTATATGACATGATATGCATTTGTAATTGAGAAATCAAGTGAAGAAATCAGAAAGAGATAGAGAGAGAGCAATTGTGAATTACCTTACTCGACACAATACCTCAAACACAACACACCACAATTAACTCAACAGACACAATACCTCTTCCTTTTATAAGACACCCAACAGAACCTGGGTTAAAAAAAAGAGAGAGAGAATTAGTCTGAATTTCTTTTTGGTCTCATATTTTTAATAATTTACTATTTGGTATTTCATTTTTAAAAGGTTTTATTTGTCTTTCAAGTTTTTTTTTTTAAGAAAATCTATTTTGCGTTTCTCTTGATTAAGGAAAATCTATTTATTTATTTTTTTGTCTTAGATAATAAAACTGATCAACAAGGTCTTCTTTTAGAATATTTAATGTTTCTCTCACATATTTTATGATAAAATGGAATACCATTTTCATATATTTATTAGACGAGTAATGATTTTATTATTTGTCCTCATTCAAAGATATAAAGAGAAATAAGAAATCATGTAAATTTTTTATATAAACTAAATGGCACATATTCTATCACCTCATTAATGATTTCCTAACAATTTCATATATTCACATTTTCTATCCAACACATATCATAGAATATTAGAAACAAAATGCTAAGTATGCTTTTAGAAAGATAATTGCTAAATAACCATGATTGGATTCCCTGTAGTTGAATTGCAATGCATATGAAAACAAATTAATGAAAAGGTGAATCTCAACTTTTTCAATAAACATTCATATAAAAATAAGATATAAAAAAGAACTTATTTCTTAAGTTAAAATTAACTTGTAATTTTAATTTAAAAGAAACTTTTTCTTTTCTTACAAGAAACAAATAATATATACTTTGTAAGAAATTTGAAGTTTATTATCATTCATAGAGGTAAAAAGAAATAAAATGTTATTCATGCGATATAGATGATTATGGACTTGGTAACGAAGACTGCACATTCTTTACCTATCGACATGAAATACAAATTAGAGTAGTTTGTAGAGAAATATAAATATTGTGTCACATTAAGATACAAATTTCACTTCAAAATTTTAAGAAACTTCCAGAAAATGTTAAGAACCATATTAAAAAATAGTTTACCTTATCATTTGCAATGCGATTCAATCGTTGCAAGACGACTTACAAACTTGTGTAATGAAGTAACAAAGCGCAACGCACATAGGACGATTTGTCTTACAAACTTTCATGCAAGCTTGTGAGAGGACATTTTACGAAAATATTGTATGATAAGAAATGTATAACACCTTTGTGTTCTTTGTGTTGATACTAGATGAGGAAAAACACTTTCTTTTGGCACCAATTATTTTGTGGAAGCATAATGAATAAATAAAAATGATTGGACAAAAGTTTATCCACAAAAATAACCTTTAGAATTTCAAGTTGGAGAGTTCATAATCTAAAAGATGAGTTACACATTAGAGTATTTAAATGGCAAAATATTCTTAAAAAGTAAATTCCATATATGCATATACTTCTCATATGACCAAAGAATAAAGATAGAATGAATAATGCACCTAAAGTTGGCTATGATTGCACTATCAAAGGTCCTAAGTATAAGGAATTCATGACTTGTTCTAAGACCATGCCTCAATATGATATTTACCACACCTTTCTAATGCTCTAATCCACCTAACTGCATCTTCTCTTGAAACTCCATTTTCTTTAGATATAATTTCCTCAAAAGCTGATGTTACATCTGCAGGCATCTTAGTTGAAGAACCTGCTATATAAACAGAAGCTCCTTCAGCTAACAGATTCCAGATTCTTTGGCTGTGCTCTTTCATCTTATGCTGAACATAAACCTTCTGGGGCTGGTCCCTTGAGAAAGCAACATAGAAACCTCCACCCTTTGCTTCTGAAAGCACCCCTTTGTTCTGTGAATGACTCAACCAAAAGTCACGGTACAGAAAGTCACCCTCTTCATTCCAGCAACCAAAGAAAAACATGATTGGAGCAGTGGCAGTAGTTCTACTTTGCACTGCTCTTTCCTCTACAAATCCACGAAAAGGCGCGCATCCGGTTCCAGGTCCAATGAGTATGAGGGGAAGCGACGGTGACGGTGCAGGAAGCAAACCTTTATAAAACCATGCTGGAACAAGGATACCTGCTTAAAAAAAAAGTACATGTGAGGTAATACTGATGATTAATTACTAAAATGCAATAAGTGGCTTGTTTTGCTTCATACCATTGCAAGGATCTAATGCTGCTAGCCATGAAGAGCATAATCCTTTCTTTTTCCTCTTGTAAGGTGTTGTCCATGACACCACATTCACAGTCAAGTGTACTTGATTGGGATGAGCGGATTGAGAAGAAGATATGGAGAATGCTCTTGGTTTCAGAGGAGGAACCAATTGGACTAGCCACTCAAATGGCATTTTTACAGATGGAAAATCCTCTAACACCTTTTTGACCATCAAACATGGAGAACAGACATATACATAAGTTTGAACTGAAGAAGACAAAAAACAAAAACAGAGAGAATCAAGGAATATCTAAATAATTGTTAAATGGAAGGTAAATTACAAAACCATCAGTTCAGCACGGAGGCTGTCATATCCTCTTGAAAAACCAATACCCTTCAAAACAGAACCAGAATTTTGGGACTGGAACTGAAACTATAATCTAATAATTTCTCTTACATAAGATTTTAAACTATTAAAAATATCTGTCTGAAATCACTAATCTTGGTAGCGAATATTTATATGCTCCCATTATATATCTACACATGTATTGTAATTGAAAATAAGCTTAAGAACCACCAAACTTTATCAATTATTGTTTCATGAATTCTTTTATATTCATGGACCAGTTTTAGACACAACCCTTTAACCATTCCCCACATTCTTAGAAGCTGCTAGACACAAAAAAGAATTCAGTGTGTAAAAATGACAATAAAGTGACTCAAAGCAAAATGATGCATGACATATAATTCATTGACCTTACCTCAAGAACAGTTCTCCTTTCTTTCTGGTTATATTGGTAAAGGTCATCTCTTCCTTCAGGTGAAGCAAAATATTTAAGTCTCTCCCTCTCATGTTCTGCTGTTGCAAAATAACTCATAACCTGGAGCATAACAGTAATGCTAGGTTAGCTTTTAATGCAAGAAGTTATAACCTAATAAGTTGTGAAGAAACTCAAATATCCAAGCTGATGTCCGTTTATTATCATGCTTCTTTCCTGTATGTAAATACTTAAGAAATCATCATGTGTAAATCATCATGTGTCATAACAATCTTATAAGATACACATCATACATAACATCTTCAAAACGAAAAATTATGTTCTGCCCAGGTACAAAAAAAAGGAATCTTGTTTTATAGAATGTGGCATAATAGGTTTTACATAAATTATCACTAACATACATAAAAATTAAGAGAGGATTGCTGCATTTGATTTCAGTTACTATCTTAGATGGTGAGAGGTCATTTCTCACCACAGCCAAGATGTGTGCTATTAATTAAACTAGGAGAATGCTATATTATAAAGAGGCTTGCATTTGATATAGGGTTTGAGCTAACTAGGATTTTTAGTGGATATTTGTGTAGGAAAGCCAAGCCAATACATATAATGAAAAATCAACATTCCTCGGTCATTGTGAGTTTCTGTTTGATTACCCAAAGCAACTAATTCTAGCAATTTATTAACTCATTACGCATCTAATCTAAGGTTAAGAACTTCAAACAGAAAAGAAAAAGAACATGAAGTAAATGACAAAGGAAAGCATTGAACTTAATTATGTATCTTTTAAAAATGGCATAAAAAATGTGCTGTCAAAACTTACTACATCTCACCTCAAAGAAGTAACGCCTAGGAGAAGCTGAAGCTACATCCATCGAAAATTCCACAAAGGTTCTTAATTTTACAGGGCTTCTAGAATCACGGGCATTGTGATCATCCATTTCTCTTGGACTAACCTGAAATTTTGCAGATATCTTAGTAGTAAAATGTACATCCACATTTTGAAGGAAAATAAGTTTAATAACAAAAATACCAATCAGGTACAAGGCATGCATACAAATAAAGTACAAGCAGAAACGGGCAACTATATAGTTCTACTATTCCTAGATAGAAAAAATTTCAGCGAGAACATGGCTTCAGAAATCCTGGAAGCAGAAAGTAATGGCAGAAACAACCACAAGGCTTGCTTCTTTTATTTGTATATGACGTTGAAGAGAATGAATCAGGATAAAGTGAAGTGAATGCTGACTGAGTAAGGTCGGAGAACCACAATAACATTAACTAATACTGAATTACTTACAGTAATGAATGAATCAGGATCCAAATTACAACGTTGTATGAAAGCATCAACTGCAGCGGAATCTTGACCAGGTAGAATTTCAAGGACATCACCAATCTCATATTGAAGAGCCTGAGGAAACCATAATGCATTTTGTAATTCAAATCAGTGGATGAATAATTTTGTAGCAAGTAATTTCACTATACGATATAAAAATAGGATATGACGCATTGTAATTTGTTCCTAATTCTAACATGTTTCAACACCAAGAAGTTTATACATCTATCCACCACAAGGTTAAAAGAAAAGATACAGGGTAGCTTACAGGTGAAACAAATTCAAATTCAAAATGACGAACATCTTTTCCACAGTTTGATCTGGTCAAAGGAAGATTCTTTACCTGCATGATCAGAACAAAATAAAGTGAGGTATGCTACAAAAAGAGATGACTAGGTGGTAGATAAGTTTTTAGAAATGTCTGTTCATGAAAAATATAAGCTTAGAAAACACACATTGAGAAAATCAACTCTACAAAATTCCGAATGTTCTAAGGATCAATTAACACTTCATCAATCAACATCAATTATAATAGATTAGATGCTATACTTCTTAAAATACAAGGAAATGTTAACTATAAAAATGACATACAAACATTTAATTTATCTAAAATTCTGTATGCATGAGCATCAAGATGTCAATATAATATCATGCAATTCTATTGTTAAATTAGATTTGTTAAATTCATATTCAACAAAAAAAAGTTAACAAGTGTGCAAGTCCTAATCCCAGAGTCAGTGGGTCCTTTCACAAATACATGCTAATAAAATAGTTCTCACACAGAATAAACATTTCATTTGTAACTTGTAATAGATGTAAACCAGTAAAATACTAAATATTCTATACTACAGAAGAGATGGTGCTTTGATCTATGTACTATAAACTGTTTATTAGTGGACCATAAAACCCCAATTATTGAAAACTGTTACTGAACACTAGTGATAGGAGAATGCACATATTCTACATATTGTTTACAACTACTAAAGATACAGTGTCTTATCCTATACCATCTTAAGAAAGCAGCCAGGTGTACTTCTGTCAGAAAATGCTTTTCCAGGGTGCACTGATCGAGCACTTCCAATTTGAATACTAAGACATGTTAAATCTGAAAGAGTCACATGTTATTCTTGTCAAAATAACAATAGAAAAGGCCTTATCAACAATGAGGGTAAAAATGTGTAACTCCACCAAACCATTACAGCTAAAGCTCAACCAAATCAAGCATAACCAGATTTAAGAACACCAAAGAAAAATTTCCACACCTTTGGGTGTGTTATATAAGTGAGTGTGTACTGCTTTTGCCTAAAAGTGACAAAAAATCAAAATGCTCTCGTATGTTTAAGCACCAACAACTTTCAAGGCTTAACCTAAGCAATTCAAACACACAACTCATATCCCACATCCAATAACATGTCAACAATATCATTAAAGTAAGCACTTTTACCAATTTGAGACTATTTCATTACTTGATATGCAAAGTCTAATTACCTAAGCATAGAAGTGCGCTACCCAATTCAATTATTCAAAGAGATGGTGAATCATAAACAACAAAAGCGACATACATGCAAAGACTTTTGGAGGTAACAAATTCAGAAAGATTGCAAGTCAACCAAGAACTTAACCAGTTTGGAATACCCGAAGTACTAGAAAAACGTGACTCATGATTTTCAGAGTTGTGATATGTGATCTGGACTTTTGGTTGATCAATGAAAACTGCATCTTGAATCACAACATCAGGACCATTTGGTAAGAATTGTGGTTTAATCATATTTAACATTCTCCACAGAGAAGACATCCAAGGATCCAGAGAAGCTTCATAGCTACAAATAATTATACCATCTTTAGTCGTCACTTGAAACATACAATGAAGTAAAAAACATTGATTTTGATTAAAAATATAATAATTTTAATTAAAATAATTAATTACAAAACATGAGGTATTCAGTATAACAAAGTTCTCGGTACCATGTAGTAGCAAGCTCTAATATAGAAAAATATTAAAAGTAGATTCATATCTTCCATAGAGCATTACTCAAGGTACCCATGTTTTTGCCATTGTGACCTTTTAAATTAAAGAGTATAGAAAAATAATAATAGTCACTACTCAATGTCAGAAACAATTGTCACTTAATCATGACATCGTGTCGTGCAAGTGGCTACTTTCTGATGAAACAAGTTAGTTGAGGCCTAAGTGAGACTTGAGGGTGTCCTTCCACTATAGAACAACTTACGCCAATAAGGTTTGAAGGATTTGTCAAAAGGATGCAAAACCTTTCTGGCAACATGCTCCGTTTAAAATTTGGTTCATTATTTGTTGAAGCATAATGCACACAAAAGTATCAGCTGGTAAGGTTAACATTATTTAGAGAAACAAGAAAAGAACTTGGTGTCAAATGGCAATGTTCTGTTTACTTAAATTTGGTACATTTTTTGTGGAGCTTAAAGCTCAAATTTTTTAATTGTACTACTTAGGTTCTCAATCTGATTTGGGATAGAGTAGTATTCATAACCACTTTATGTCTGTATAAAGGAAGGCACCATTCAGTCATATACAGAGATCAGCATCTTGGCTTCATTTTTCATTTTATATTTACCAGATGCATCTTGTTCCTTCTTTATGGATGACTTATTATTGTTCCCTTGACTGTAAATTCCCTCTGTTTCCTCTGTCGTATGGATGCACATGTGTAAACATGTATTGTTGCTCACAGAAGCATTTGAAAATGGAAATGATCCTTTGAATCATTCTATCAAAATCTATAACAATGGTGCTTCATTGGCCTTATATTTGTTCTTACCAAGGTCTTTCTAAAGCAGCAGACGAATCTGGTAAGCAAAGGGATTGGCATCCTTGCTTCAGTCCTGTTTCCTATGCTAACTTAATGATCTCTTTGTTTTTGAGCTCTAGAGGATACCTTCCCTTTGCCGAGATGAACTTACTCTTCTCTCTGAATGTTTTATATCTAGTTCAGATGTTTAAAGTAGAGCAGTAATTTGTAAGAACATTTAAATACCTTATCGTTGGCCACATAAACTTAATATCTCTTCGAGTATTTCTTCTTCTAGTTCATAAATTCAAAGTAGTGTAATAATTATTTGAATGTTATTACATATTGTTTTGCTTTACTGACGTTAGTGGAGACGCTGGAGACCAAACACAAGGTCTTGGCATTATAAATTAGAATAGATGATTCAAACTCCTATTCATTGTACCAACCATACCTTATAGATATTAGAACTCGTGTTAAGATACGTTTTCAACTAAAGGAATAAGGATTAATCATAAATCAGAAGAGAAGTAATCTTGTGTTTGAAGGAATATCAATTATAAATAAAAAAATAATTGAACTCTCAATTAGTACATTCTAGATAGATGAATTAGTAATCTAAAAACATCAATTTCATACTTTACAAGAATAGATGTGTATGTTTGAACTATGCCAAGTAAAATTGTCCAATTGACAACCTAACATGTAACCATACCCTGAAGGGTGTTGATCATCTCCCAAGCCCCTTTCTACAATAGCTGTTCCTCCAAGGTCCATTAATCTTTTATCTAGCTTCTTCGCAACAAACTGTGAGTGACAGTTCACAAGTAAGGTTTTATCCAAAACATCAAACTAAAGAAAATAAATATATCTGGCAAGACAGTAAAAAACGCTTTGATAAAACTTGTAGTGTAACTAAGTCATTTTCAATATTCTCCGGTGCCTACTATGCCCACATTCTCACAATGTTTCAGCATCAAGAGGTACATAGTCAATAATCAATGCAACACTTATGAGTGTTACACTTCATTCAACAAATAAAGCACAACATCAAATGTGCAAGAATTAATACTTTACATTGTACTTCTGATAACCAGAATCTCCCAAGCCGAAAACCGCATAAGAAACCCCTTTAAGCCAATGCCGGCCTAGGTTTCTCTGAAGAAGATATCTCCAAAACACCTGCAAAGGAAAAAGAATAATAAACAAAAACAAGCCAAAATAAGAGTTTAGTTTAATTTTCATGCTCTGAAGTGTATTGAATTTCACAGTCAACTAATAGGAAGCCAACTTAGATAAAATGTCAACAATATATCTAACGTACACAACACTCTATTTGAATGATTATGTAAAAAACCTTTAAACTATCAGCACATTTAAATTGAATTGTGAAAACAATTTCAAATAACATCACGAAAAGTTTTCAAAAAACAAAAATGTAAACAGTAAGTAAAGACCCTTTTAAGTTAGTCACCTTCATAGAATCAGGTGTATCACCCTGGCCTGTTGTGGAAACAACAAAAATGACAGCCTGCTCCTGCGGCAACAAACTCTGTACAAACGCACCAACATTGAACAAAAAACTTAAAATTTGATTTCAAAATAACATTTTTGGCACACCCAACAGAAGATGTTTCATTTAATTGCAACACATACAGGGTCATATTGATCAAGGGAGAGAAGGCTGACGGGACAAGCTCTGCGTTCAGCTTCGCGAGAAAGACGTTCGGCTACGTCCAATGCATTGCCGGTTTGAGTGGCATACAATATGAGGAATTTATGCATCACTTTCACCTTCAATAAATTCAAAGCTAAGAACTTTTCAGTGAATCAGAGAAAGGGGTTTTGATAGGGATTTGCTGCGTCGTGGCTATTAGCTCCCGGAGCAGGTGGCTGAGCAATGAGCAAAAGAGGAAGTAATGTGAGGGGAAAGAAGAGTAGAGGAAAAGAAGAAAGGTGGAAATATTAATCTTTATAGTTTCAATAAAAAATAATTATTTTTTGCAATTTTTGCTAAGAGACAAAATCATTTTTTTTAATTATAATGAAAACAGAGGGGAAATAAAAAATTAAGAAGCCACAACTAAAAATATAAACTAGTTATATGATATTAATAACATTTTAAAGCAATGGAATAAATATAATTAGTTCCTAATTACATATTTAAACACAAAATAATTAAATCAAAACTTTTTTAATAAGACAATTTAATTGCGGTTATATAAACTACCTAAATGATTTCCAATCAGAACTTTAGCTGTAAGAGACCTCCTCCTATTCAGTTAATCAACTCCTTTAAACCATTTACATTAAAATTTATTTGTATTACAAAATTAATTTTGTATTACACGCAATATCTTTTTTATAAGTAATCCGTGACCATAATGATGTAAAAACGTTAAACATATCAACATTAATAATCTTATTATTACTAACAGAAACATAAATTTTGTGGCATGTATCCTTTATCTTTTATTATGCTTGACTTACAAATAATATATGTATAATTTTATTTTATGCAATTTTACTTGTTTATAAAAAAAAGATAATTAATTATACTATTTATTATAAATTATATTGAAGTTATATCATAATAAAAATTATTATATAAAATTAAACATTTTAAACATTCACATCTTATTAAATATTTTAAAATTCACATCTTAAATTTACATGTAAATTAAAGATAATTATTTTTTTAATCTAAATAAGACCAGATCAAATTAAATTTACATATTTGATATTGGTATAATTTGTTATAAATATTATATGATGACTTTAAATTATTATAATAGAAAAACAGAAAATTAACTTGAATACCTAAAAATGTACCAATATTTCAATTTGAATCACGTATCCGTGTCTAACATGTATTGTATCCGATACTTTAGGATATTTTAATGATAGTTATCAATGAAATATATAATTTCTAAAATCGTAATACATTACAATAAAATCTTTGAATAATGATCAATTTTAGTAAAAAAAAATAATTAATCACTATATAGTGACCAATTTGACAACTAAAATAGTTTCAAAAAATTATTATTAATTTCTAAATTAATAATTAAAATAGTTTCAATAATAAATAGATTTTTAAATTGATCACTAACATTAGCTTCTAGATATTGATTACCAAAATAATTGATCTCTAATTAAAAAATTTGGATTTACATATTAACAATCATATATTTATTATTTATTATGTTTATAAGAATTATTATAAAATTTTTAATATTCATATATTACGTATCGTATTCTATTATTTTGAAAATAAACATATTAACGTATCGAATATGTGCATCATTGCCCTACATAAAAGATCACATTAGAGATAGTTATAAACGATAGATATATTATTTTTTAATATTTTACTTATATACACATACAAAACTGACTATCCCAAATAATAATAATGATAAAAAAAAGTATATGCCACAAATAATTAGGAATATAGACTGAAAATGCAAAAATAAAAATATAAAAATTACTGGACCATACATTTTTACAATGCTTCAAAAATTTAGATCTTTTGCCGCAGTGTCATGCTAGGGAGTAAAAACCGAATAGCGCCCTAATTTACTTATTCTTTATGGACTTCGGCAGATGGTTCTAACTTTGTACTACTATGTACACTATCTATTGGACTTCCAGACATTTCTGTCTGCGGTTCACTACTCTTCTCATCAACACCGTTTTTCTCAGCATCATCACCATTACCTGGTTCACGAACTCCCTGTTGACGTGTTACAGAATCTGAGGTTACTTCGTCTTCCATTGATCCTTCAACTTCTACCTCAGGCTTCTGATCACAAGAATTTAGTTCATTTTCGGGGATTGAAGGCTCCTCTTCTTCAACCCCTGAGTTTTGCAAATTTTCCTCCTTCCCAGCATCTACCTCAGGCTCTTGATCACCAGAACCTAGTTGATTACCTGGGATTGATGTCGACTCTTCTTCGATCACTGAGTTCTGCAATTTTTTCTCCATCTCAGCTTCTACCTCAGACTTGTGATCACTAGAAACTAGTTCATTTTCTGTGATTGATGTTCCCTCGTGCTGAAACCTTGAGTCTTGCAATTTTTCCTCCATCTCTGCTTCTACCTCAAGCTTTTGATCACAAGAAACTAGTTCATTTCCGGGTAATGCTGTTTGCTCTTCTTGAAGCACTGAGTTTTCTAATTTGTTCTCCGTCTCCTGATTCTTATTATCAAGAGGCTTGTTAGTACCGGGACACGTTCCATGATGTTCCTCTTTGTCAACCTCCACACATTCATCACCTTTCAGTTCCTTGTCACTATTGATGGATTTCGAAATAGAACATTCTTGAAACTCAACATCTCCAATAGAACTTTCAGATGATATTTTAACCGGGCCTTTGCCTTCCGCGGTATGCTCTGTTTCTGAATCATCTTCTTCATCCTTACTATTAGAGACAGGAAACGACTGAAATGCATCCCAATCATCTTCACTGACTTCATCTTCTTCCTCGTCATTTTCATCAGTCTGCATCACAACGGCTGGTGGTGATGGTACATAAGGTTTCACTTTACTTCCTTCTGATGGCTTCGGCGATTTTATGTCCAAAACTGGTACTTTTACTTCTATTGGATTTTTATCATGCGCTACAGAAGCTCGGATTACACCCTGCGAATTATAAAGGGTAGTGGGACCTCATCATTTTTATGCACAGAAACAAATTTGGCATTTCTAAAGAAATTTCTAAACAAATTAGAAATCTCCGTCAGCATCTTTCAGGTATTCAATTAGTATTAGTATAAAAAAAGGAAGTGCTATAAACGTCCATCTGTAGCAAAGAAGTACCTGAAGTTGCTGGCGGTGAAGAGGAGGCATTGATAGTAAAACATCCTTGAAATGAACGGCTGATGAAGGAATTTGAGCAAGGCGAGAAACAAGCACAACAGCTGTGCTTCTTAAATCTCTGACTTCCTGTCATTTATTTGCATGATCAAAAGAATGTATAACAAAATCAAGAAGCTAACGTTACCAACAGAAACTCCCAGTTCATATTACCTGAGAAAACCCAGCTTCGGTTGACAAGAAAATCATGACAATTGCCTCTAGAAGTAGGTTCATAAAACTTCTCTGGCAGTCATTACCTTTTGACAGTGCTTGTAATAGTACCAGGAGACTCAGGCATTCACTAGCAATGGTTACTGATTCTCTTGTTATAGTATTCTGTTATCAATCAAAGTATGTAATCCTTTAGCTACACCATAAATTGCAAAGTTGAATATTAATCTGAACTAATGACAATATTAGATGCATTAATGGAAAAAAAAATGAAATATTCGCTATACCTTAAATAGTTTGTTGATTAAAGTGAAAATATCAGTAATTAGCTCCCCAACAATAAACATCATAAAAGAGTTATCTTCTGTATTAACTCTTTGAATCCTGGATTTCAGAAATTGCAATCCTATTGCTTGAACCTATTAAGAAGAAAGTTCTGTCATTAGAATTTATTTCTGGGTAAGAGCCATAGTCATAAGGTGTGATATTTCTTACATAATAATTTACCTGCATATTTGAATCACTAAGTAAAGTTTGGATACATCTAATACAATATTGTAGTGCACCAACACAGATGGAGTTCCTTGCTTCACAATCTTCGGCATATTTACTTTCAAGAGCTAGTTTCGAAATGGATATAATTTGGTCAAGAGAAAATGAAAGTTTTGTATGTATTAGCTTGCGTTGGTTGAGACTTTTAACCACCAAATGGAATTCCTCAATGCAATCCTTAGTCAGAGCAGCGACGACGCTCAGACAAGTTCCAAACATATCTCTTAGAGGGATAAAGCTATCATGAGGGTCAGCCTCATCTGCAAAAAAAAAAAAAAAAAAAAAAAAAAAATTGGGTAAAAAATCCATCAGTTGTCAAGTTGAATGAATCGGCTAGCTTGAAGCCAAGATCCAGCTCAAATATCTTGAAACTTGAGGAACTCGAGTAATTTCTTCCATACAAAGATTGTACCATTAAATTAAATTAAGAATAGTGAAATTGCACATGAGCAAACATTGAGGAAATACATGTAAAATATTAACATTCAAAATAGGAATGCATATGGAGGCATGAATGAACACAGATGACCCTGCTTCCAACTAAAATGGCTTACCATCAATGATTCTCTTTAATAAAGGAATTGTACAGTGGACCATGTCAATGGCTTCTGATAAGCACACCTCAGTTGAAGCCTCCCTTACGCACTTGTAGCCAATTAAAACTAACGCCAAAACCACTGATTTGGGATTCTTATGCATCTTAAGTAATCATTATAAGAAGAAATCATCAACGAACACAATTTTAGAGAAGAAATATAACTAAAGAAAAAATTAGGATAAAATATTGCACAACTTCCATGAATACATAACTGTAGATATTTGACAAAAAAGATAATGGCTCAAACAGAAATCAGTCATCCAGTATCATAAACAACACACCTGGGCCTCCATACGGTTGATGACTGCCTTTGTTGTGGTACATAGTGTTTGTATCACATTTACTCCAGAATTTGGATGAGTTACTGAAGTTGTGTCAGCACTAGACAACACAAGAATATGAAATGTTTAGCACAATATGTATATCCAATGCAAAACTTCCATCAAATAATTGAAACAGCCATAATCATCAGTCATAAGAAATTAAATACCTCTGAAACACTTTAAAAAGGTAGTTTAAACAAAGTTCCATAGTTTTCAAAGCCAAATTTTCACTATTGAAAATTTCTTGTGGACAATTCTGTGCAACCTGTGGAGAAGAATTGAAACTTGAACTTTATAAGTCTCAAAAACATAACGAAGCAGCAAAAGCTTGCTAGACTACAATGAGAACCTATTCTGCCGTAAGAATAGAGTGTATGAAGTGTTGAGAGAAAATAGAATGCGGGGTCACCATCCTTAAATCAGTTTATCAAATGACTACCTGTGATAAAATGGATATCGCCAGACTGTGCCAAGAATTATCCATGTAAGTGGAATATTGAAGAATCTGCATACATTAAAAAGAATAGGATATGTAAGAATAGTTTTATTCATGCCCATTCCATATGATATAAACTCAACCATATAGGCACAAAAATTATTATGACTGCAAACAAGTAAGAATCTTCTCTAGTGGACTACCATAGAGATCACACATTGATTAAGAATAAGATTAGATTATAATATGTAAGTTAAGTGCAACCCTCATCTTATAAGTTAGCTTTGTGAGATTGAATTAAACATAAACCCATTTATTAAGACATACATATATTGAATAGTCAAGATTAGTCATTAATTTTTCAAACACTGTACTCTGAACCCGTAAAGACAAAAAAAAAGTATCTAAATTGTCCAGGACAGTCAGAAGATTTAAAAAAGTCACAGGTTCTCCAAATTCAATGTAAACCATGGGGCTCTAAATCACATGTTGTAGCTCTAAAATAGAGGAAACTAATATTTCACAAGAACTAATTTATTATGAATATCCATGTCAATTACATTTGGAAATTCTTTGTCAAGAACCATCTCTCCTAACACTTAGGTGGAGGAACGAGAATGATTTTACACACAAGATAAAACACCCACCTGCAACAGTTCTTTGCAAATATCCACGGTAAGTAACCCGGCTCCGAAAAATCTTTCAGTCATAAGAAATTGAAACATAGGAAGTACAATTTCATATAATTTCAAGCCTGAGGATTTCACATCATTACTTGACAAGTTACCACAGTGCTTAGCACTGAGAAAAGTATGCTGTAAAATTGGTTGGCAAAGGACGGGATGTTGTGACTGAAACAGGCCAAGAAGAGAAAAGCCCCACACGAACTTAAAATCTTCACACTTCAATTCAACCATGCTATATGGATGTTGAGTGGCACTATGTTTTATGGTGTTTTCAACTGAGGCTTCGTTTCCTTCAGAACCCACAGGAACTGCATCAAGTGCAAGTGCTTGCAAAATTACAGGCCAAGATTCATCTAAGCATGGACGCAATTTTGAAGATACAATAGGTGATTGCAGTCCATCAAGGAACAGATTCCACTGCAAAAAAGGAGCAACTAGAATGAGAAGGCAGTCATAAAGATATTCACAGTTTCAGGTTGATCCAGGTTTCATCTCCCAATAAAATTATGCACTCATTAATATTTGATAAGTTCAAATTCTGGCACACCTTCCTCTTTGGGCTAAGGCATAAGCATATATAGCTATAATCTTTCAATGTATGGATCCAGTACTTTCCCAGAATACTTGAGCTTTTTTGGAACAATGGTAATAGTGCCAGGTACTTATCTGGAACTCCATCCTGCTGCTTCCTCATGGATGCATATATATAACACTTAAGAGAAGCATGAGCCGCCAGAAGTCTTATTTTAATCTAAAATATAGAGTATAAGTAAGACAAAAGGTCTAGACAATTAATATCTCAAAAATTATCAAATACATATAACAGTATAGTCACATGCCTTGCTTGTGACCCATTCTGCAAATGAAGGATAGTAAATGTCCTCAAAGTCATTCAATGGGCGAGAAATTAACGAGAATATGCGCTTGACCACCACTTGATCTCCACTGATGATTCCACTTGTTAGTATCTGAAATTTTCAGATACTAATGAGCTATATTTAATTGCAAACTTGAGGAACTTCGCAAATATATTTGCAACTTCCAAATAATAGTTTATGAAATGTTCGAGAGAAGCCCAATTGGATTTACATAAGTGATTTTGGGGGATTTCTAAAAATGTAAAGTCAATTTCAAAGATAGGAAAGAAAATGAGGAGAAGGATTAGATCTGCTACCTTAGTAGCTAAGTGCAAGCCTGCCTCCAATAAGCTAGGACTAGAAGATGTGTCCAAGGTAGTACGAACTGCAGATACTAGCTGGGCCTATATTTAGTACAGTTTAAGTTATTCCAAATAAATCACAAAAGTCATAATCAACTAAAACCATAAAAACAAGACATTACATGGGACTATGTAACAAAAGCAGTACGAGAATTAATTAAATGATCCTTAAAGAAACAAAAGAACTTCTTAGTTGACTAAAGAATGGAAATCTTGCGAGGGAAAACAAATTTGGCACATCTTCTTAAATACCTGATACTGTTCCAGTAGAAGATGCCCAGGAAGCTCCGGGTCAGCTGATTTTTCAAACTGTTAATCCAAATTCAAATACAAGAACAAATTAATAAAACCTCACCAGTAGAGAGATAACAAGATTAGGATACATCAAGCAGTACATACACAACATCAAATTAAGCAGAAAATAAACATTAATTAGTATCTTCGAAATGAACTCCAGATATATAATTAATAAAAGTGATCAAGTTCTTCAACAGTTTCAAAGTAAACAACAGTCAAATTATCACTGACTGTCATACACAAATAAAATTAAGCAGAAAATAAACATTAATTAGTCTCTTCTAACCTTTTCTCCAGATATATAATTAACAAAAGTGATCAAGATCTTTAACACTTGGTTGAAACTTTTACACATTTCAAAGTAAACAACAGTTAAATTATCCCTAACTATCTAGATAGAAGAAAGTATGTGTCTTATTAGAGTTCTAAAGCCTCTCCTTTAGTTCTATCACAAACATGTAGCTAATAAATAGAGCCTCCCACAGAAAATAATAGATAGAAGAGACAAAAATGTTATCAGAAAAGGACGCGAGAGAACAAAGGCATTCAAGTTGCAAAGGCATCATATTTCACAGGGAACATATTACCTTGTCCACAATAGTGCCAAGAAGACTGACGCCTACTGGCTGCATGTTCTCAAATTGAATTGTGCTAATCTGTTATGGAGGGAAATGAGACGGGAGGGTGTGATTGATTTTGAATATCAAATAAAAGTGCAAAAGGTAGATCATGCATGGCTAAGCAGCACCTGATAAGCAAGTGATATTAACTCTTGCAAGTGGAGAACCAACCAATTACTAGTAGTAGGTTGCCCACTTGCATGTTCTTTCCTTGCCAAGGTTAGATCAAAATGTGCAGGATTTCTTCCAACAGCATCTGGTAGATGGCTTAAGCATCTGAAACAACATTAATTATTCAAACAACAAACAATATTAATGAAAGACGATACAAAATTTCAAAGTTAACTTTCCATAAAAGGATGAGGATATTTTTAGCATTAGACACATTAACATCATCAAATGAGAGAATCCTTTCCTCAATTATCTATAGTGGTAAACAAAGAGGGTGATTATACTATAAAATTGGGTAAATTTATCATTGACAGATACATGCAAGTTCTAAAAATTTAAATTAGAAGTTGTGAAGTACATACTCTGCAGCAAAAAGTCTGGTCTTATATCTGAGGTACTTCTCCCTATTAGTAGCACCAATGGATGCTTGAAACTTGTCACTTTGTATGTTGTTGGATCCAGCAACCATATTTTCATCATCTCCAAGGTTCAAACCCGAATCACCATCTTGGTTATCATTTGCCCCAACATTGTTACTTTCTGTGTTCCTCATTGATGTTGCAAGGACCTGTAATAATCCCATCATACCATAGTGAAGAGTATTGAGAAGTGTCAGAAAATATCTTTTGACCCAAAAACCAAGGTTATTGGTTGGAGTTTGACTATTGACATCATTTACTTGCAATATTCCTCTATAGCACATCTACTATAAATGTGGGGTAGACCGGAGGCAATTTAGTAACATCTAACTTTTGAAAAAGTGGTCAAAGCAGCATGATCCATCGAAACCTGAACCAATGATGTTGTTTTCTATCTATTTTGCTCACTAACAGTTTAGTAGCAAAAGTAGTTACTGTCATTTGAGCTTGCTTTGCAATTTGGTAGTAATATCTACAGTTCACCCATGTGTCACTATGTTACAGGTTACAGATATACCATTCTATCATTGTAGATAAGACAATTGTATGGGGTTGAATCACTTGAGGTCACAAGCATTTTTCTCACAATAAGGATCTTCCTCAATCCTTGTTTTACAAGACAAATCCCTGCCCTTGTTATATACAATTACTTAGATATCACCCCCCCCCCCCACCACCAAAGTAAAAACTCCTTAGACGCCCCAGGGAACAAGAAAAAAAAAAAAAGAAGAGACCACTAATTT
>Ga0099822_1001102_pt1 | contig 29928 bp, 19 predicted proteins | sample CowpeawhiteBW_FD_76839 | JGI IMG/M metagenome (GOLD analysis project Ga0099822, IMG submission 76839) | Root nodule microbial communities of legume samples collected from California USA - Cow pea white BW | ecosystem: Host-associated > Plants > Roots > Nodule | place: USA: California | collected... | reverse complement strand
TAATAATATAATAAAACAACAATAAAAAAGAGAAAACAAAAAAAAATAAAAAAAAAAATAAAAAAAAAAAAAAAAAAAAAAAAAAAAATATATATATATATATATATATTAATTTTTCTGATCAATTAAAATTTACACAAAAAGCCACCTCTTCCAGAAATTCCGGCAGTTCCTCATATATTTGCCTCAGCTCATCTAACTACAAAATACCGAAGACAGTTGAACCAATGAAAGAAGAAAATTTTATACATTAGATTAAACCTTCAAACATCTATGGATTAATTTCTCTACTTAAAATCTCATCCTAGTAGGCACATGAGCAAAGAAACAATTTGACAACACATTTTTCAACTTGACTGGCACATGCATACTATCAAAATTCAGTACATTCACACAGCCGAAGAAAAGGAACAAGAACATTGGGTTTAACCTCGTCACAGAAACCTTCCTTCACAACCGTCGCATAACCTTTCTCTTTAGTTCTATTTAAATCAATAACACCAATTACCTGCACAAACCATAATCCAAACAAAGGGAAAACTGCTATCGCTTTTTATCCAAACAAATTAAATAAATCTCTCGATTGAATTGACTCTTGAAATGGTTCCCCTCACTCTACCAGATTCGAAAATCAGATGCTTTTAAAACATCAAAGCACATTATGTGCGATTTCTCTTTTTAGTATTTCTCATCATAATTAATAGGAGAGAAACAAATAAAACTTACCAGTTCATAAACATAACCAAGTTCTGCTGTTATACATGAATTAGCCTGCAGTAATGTTACTTATCAAAAGTAAAACCATTTAAGCTATAGTGTAGACGAGTGCACTCGAATAGAGCATATATGCAAATACCTTCTCGACAATGTCCAAGTTTAAATACTTCAATTCTTCACGAAGGTCTTCGGACATTCCAACTTCAAAAATCTTGTTTACATGCAACAGCGCACAAATACTCTAAAAATCATATGAACATAAAATCAGTGCTCAATCCCAAAATGAACTTCTATTGTAAAGGAAAGTATATTAAATTGTTATGAACATCTATCGGTGAAGGTATCCTCTCCATTTTCCACAACTCGTGTAAATGGATTTCTTAAATAAACAGTGTCCAATATGGAAAGGAAAACCCTGATATTCTTTTTTTTTTCCTTAGCTATATCTTTGTCATGAACTGCAACATCGTAGAATACAGTTATATCGTAACAAAATAATGGACAATCCATAAAACTAAAAAAAAAGGTTCCCATCCATATTTTTTAAAATATACAATTAATTATATATATATATATATATATATATATATATATATATTTTAAAACACATAATCTAGGATGAAGCATCCTCATGTGTAGAAATAGAAGTTATGCTATGTTTGGATTAATAGTGTTGGAAAACCAAGTTAATGATAGTCATCCTTGACCCATCTTAATTACGTCTTTGGGCTACCTTAATTGCAGCAGCATTGAAGGGGGCACGTTTAGCCGAGAGATGTGACTTATAAAACTTGGGCAATCTTCACTTTAGAAACTGACGTAATACGATTGTGCTAGGCATTAAGTCCAAATTGTAAGATATGAAAAACAATAGATTGAGCAAAACGAAATGGAATACCTGGCTCCATTGATTAGATTGTTTAAAATGGGATGGAATAAAACAGAAGATGATGAATTACATTCCAATTTACATCTCATTCCATTCAATACTCCTATTAACCCCAGATCATTATTAAAATATACAAAAAACAAATTGTTAACTTTATTCCATTCCATTTGGTTTCATCCTAATCTATTTGAATCACTATTAGATATTCAACCATGATGAAAGCTATTGCTAATTTTATGCACTGACCTATCATTTACCAGACTTCTTATCATTTAACTAGTTCAACATTTTGCCCACCTCTTCAATAACAAAAACTAACACGCTTTCAACATTACCTCCCCTCAGTCGCATCAGTTTTTTTATCTTGTCATTTTTCAATTTTCATGCAGCAAGATTTCTTCGCTTTTAATCACTGACAAGAAAAGACAAATAGAAAATAGCAACAAATGGAGAAGGGAGGAGGAGAATATTTGTTGGCCTTTGATTTTTGTTAACTTGTAATATACAAAGAAAATGTTTAGAAGTTAACAATTTTTTAAAGGCCACTGTGGTCATGTAAAACTAAATTCAAGGAACAGAACAATATAAATTTATTTTAATATGTAGAAGCAGATGTGAATTTTAATAGGTTACAGCACAAGAAAATATGACTATTAGGAACTAGAAAAGAATAAAAGAGAATTTTACCTTTAGAAGAGCTGCCCAATCAGAGCTAGTGCACGTAGAGCTTGGACAGTCAAATTTCTTTAATGATTTATTAAATCTTCAAAAAGTGTTAGTACGCAAATAATACAGGCTTTTGCTTCGAAAAGAAACACATTCATAATTGCATAAAACAGACTGACGTATGCACTCAAGATAAAAAATGATTTTCAAATATGTAATAGTAATATCATGTTTCAACAATGAATAATGTTCAATATTTGTGATTGGAGAGTTAAAATCATGTAGTTAACAAAATTTTAATGAGCACACATCATGCTCTTTTTAATTGTTTATTTGGCCCGAACAAAACACAATCTACAAAAGAGAATTTAAAGAATAGACAATGAACATACAGTCAGACGAGCATAAGAACAAGAATGAGAGAGGAAGAGACATTTCATACCTTCAGCAAGTGGGGTATATCCTTCACAGATTTCAAGGTTTCCCGTAATGAAGCAACAAGTTCTTCTGAGCATAGAAAAAAAGATATCTACTTACCATCAAAGGAAAACATGTTTTCATAATTATATGATTAATTTGTTGAAGATATGTAGTGAATAAGATATTAAATAGCCATTTCACCTCAAAAGGGACTATAATTAAATAAAGTAAATTTTTCTATCCACCTGAAATTTGGATTATACAGATTAGTGAAGCCTAATTAGACAATATATGCTAGACTATAGAAGGATACAGAATTTAAACGGTAGTTCAGCACTTCAAGATCAAGAATAGGCCTTAAGAACCAATTTCTGAAACGGGGAAATTATGTGAGAAAAATGTCGCCTCAAGTTCTCAAGCTCAAGAGATAGGTAGGTTATAAATCTCACATTCTCACTATTTTTTATTCATGTTACCTCAAAAGACGTCTACCCATCGGAGTCACACACTGCATTCAAGACAAACTATTAATCTTATGTGACGAGAAATTGGCACACACTATTCAAACCACTCAACAAACCTTATTGATCATTCCAAATACTGAAAACCTGCAATTAAGACATTGCCTTAGATATTTACATATTTTTTAAGTAGAATATTTAAGATTAAGTAATTACCCTTCTTTTGCTCTACCGATTCCCATGTGGCTTGGGTGCTTGTCAATTTGGAATATTTGTAATGCTTCATGAGCTGCTGCATCAAGTTTGAGAAAGTTATTTCTGTATCACCAAGGTAAAGGACAGCCTTTGAACTCACATTTTCTCCTTTCAAGTTTCAAGCAGCACAAAGAAGAACGTTTTTGCCTATAAACACTGAGAAAAATAAGTTCAAGGATACAGTGAAATTTCTGCAACAGAATCAATTGAAATTGATGTATTTCCTGATTCTTTCTGTTCAAGAGTATCTACAATCCTTTCATCCTCTAGTATTGCAAGGAGACCACCACTAGCACGAACCTGTACTTCACTTCCCATGTCCATCATTGAACTCAGCTGCAGGTGTAACAGAGGGGAGAAAGAGGGGGATGCATATAAAATTATTAGAGTATTGCAACAGCAATAATAATTGAAAGGACAGAAGATTTTTCCATACAAAACTTGTTATAATATAAGCAACAATTAATCTAGAACAAATAAGTATTCTATTACTAATTTAAGGATGTGCATTTATAATCCTAAGATACTAGGACAGTGGTGGGTGGTTTCTAACTCACATAGTAAATCCTCTCCTTCATATTTAATCCATCATCCATCCCCGCCACTCGCAGGTAAATTAATCTGTAAAATCAGGATTCTTGAAGTAGAAGAGATAGAATACTAAAATTGCAGCACACTTTTATTTTATTTGATATAAAGGAGTTTACAAATCACCAAATAAAAGCTGTCATAAAATAGCTTTCTCCACAAAAAAAAAAAAAATCAGGCATGCTGAATAAAACAATTAAAGGGTAGCACCAAGACGTTTGTTCAATCCTTTAACTGAAACAAAGCAGTAAAAAAAATATAAACTTTTCAAGGTTGAAGAGAGAGGCAATGATGGAAATTATGTGATGAGAAAAAATGATCCTAATACCCCAATTTCAAAGCGAAGGTAAGTTCCTAAATCAAACGCTACTTCTGTGTGTGGATGTGTTAATAGATAGGATAAGTTTTAAGCATTAAGTGAAAACAAATCAAATAGAGAATCTGAAAGTCCAAACAAAACAATCTCCATCAACAATTCGAATATTCAATATATCATCCTGTACACTGCAAAAAGATTTAAGTTAGAATTCTCTTTAAGATCTTAACAGATGTAACACCTATGCCATGCTTGCTCGTAGCTGAATATTGAACTTTTAACAAGCTTTACTGTAGGATACTCAGCTACTCCATCTGCGTAACTTCAATGGGTCAAAGGTCCAAATAATAGTCTTTCGTAACTTAATCACATTAAGGGCATCCTACCCTTTTGTTGCAGAGCAGACAAGAAGGATTCTTCACTTTTAGTGCTTGTGTAAATAACCAAAGGGTTGGCTTGATATTTCACTGCACCAGATATTCATATATAAAGACATTCATTTACTAGAATTCATAACAAGTAAAAGAAGTATTCGTCTTAAAATCAATAGGGGTATATGAAGCACAATATTGAAACTTCTATCAAAGAGAACATATCTATGCTGAGTCTCAAGTTTCAACTTTGAACATCAAAACCAAGGATCGCATTTGGCCTGAATTTCTTAGAATATCATAACTACTTTAGAGTTAGAGTTTAAGAAAAATGCTTAAAATTGAATTTAAAGTTGTTTGGCAATTATAAAACTTTTGAAAACTTTTTGGATATGTTATCGGGTTTGAAATTTGGACTGGTTAAAGAGAAAACAGAACTCCTATAATTAACGTAACTAAGATTCTTGTTCTAAGCTGTTTTAATTTAAAGGGGGAGAAAACTCTTTTTATTTATAGAATTACGTTTGGCAAAACACAACTTCTCCTTTTAAGGAGAACAGAAACCAAAAATAAGCTGTGCAAATTACTACCTAAAATTGAGCTCAAAGTCAACAATGATAAGAAAGAAATCATACCCAGATCAATAATTGGAAAACCTTTGTCGCCATCATCCCAAACTTCAAGTACATAAAGTTGTCGAAGTGTGGAATCATAATAAGAAACTCCTATTCTGTATTTGTGAAAGAAAAATAAGGCGGAATACATGTAGCAGGAGCAATAACATTAAGCTGCACAAACCTTTCATTATTATATAACCCTTTTGCCCGTCAAAATTGCAACATTACACAATATATTTAATTTTCAATGTTCTGAAACAATTTGCCACTTAATTTCAAATATCCTTCCTGCAACATCATTCTTCACACGATTTCATTCCCACTGCTAGGAAACTATCACTTTGTTTTTGCACCAAACAATTTTATGCAAGATTGGGCAACAGATACTTGGGCTATTAAAAAGCTTACCTATGACCATTTAGTATGCAAGCCATGTAAACCTGTAAAAAGTCCAAATTTTCCAATCAAGGACTGAGGTTGCAGTGAAGCAAATCAATCATTCAAGTAAAAAGGTTGCAGGAACCAAAAATTTAAACTGAGCAGTCTTGACTTTATAATCCTTAGAAATTGTATATGACCATACGATTAAGATATACAAAAATTACTCTGGTATTAAATATTTAACATATACAAAAATTAAAGCCTTTTCCCACTAGGCTAATTAATATTAAAAATATCAATCTAATTTTATTTTGTAGCAATAAATTTACTCTGAATTTAATTGAAGTTATTGGTGAGATACCTCATCCTATGACAGTGTTCAACTTAAATTACAATATTACAAAACTTGTTTATCAGATAACCCTTAAATTTAATGTTTTCGCCTGTTTCTTATAATATGAAACATGTCAAACTTCCTACATAAAACTCATTGATATTTCGTAAATTTATTCTACACAAATTTGAGAATATTTGTAAGCTTATCCACCGCTGTTTTATCTTTATTTTTTCAAGATATTAATCTACTCTATTCTTGTTATGCTAACAACAACCTCCGTATCACCTTGCAATGCATTATAAAATCCAAAAGACTTGCTGCAGCGCAACATAAACACAAGTTCTAGCTTAATAGAAATCACGTCACGAAATTGAAACTCATTTTTCCTAAACTTGACACTTCTAGTAACTGGTAAGACAGAAGCACTGTAAACCGGTGCAGACAAGGGCATGCCCCCTGCCATTGGTGACCGATAAATATCCTTCGCTATCATGCACTAAGCTTGAATTCTATTAGCATAACAAATCTAGTCAAAACAACAAAAACAGTTAACAGTCACCAGAGAATCAAATATGGAAGTATTACTTGTTTGAAACTACTATATATGTAAAGATTAATCATCAGAATGTTTTGACACAAGCCATTCAATCTTCAACTTCAGTGAAGCAATTTAATCGAACAAAGTTTGCAACCTAAAAATTGTAGTAATCTGACTATCCAGAGGGAACAGTGGCGCTATTTAAGATTTTAACTAATTGAGCTAAAACGTGCTTCTTCGGTAGGCAAACAGTAGCAGGAAATCAAAATTTTGAGGCAAATTTATATGAAAGGTGGACCTGAGGAACAGCGTCGATTTCGTCCATGTCCTCCATTTTCAGCTATCTCGATTCTGCACCACCCAGTAAAACAGCGAATGAACAGAAAACCAGAGATAACCAGAATTTGAGCGCGCAAAATTCAAAATACACTGTCCCTTTATATAGAGATACAGAAAATATTAGTCAATTTCCCTAATTAGGCGGGCAATTATTTATACTTTACTCTGTTGGTTGAGAAGCATCTAGATACAGAAAAATGAGAATGAGTTTTTCTGTTATGGTGAGGAAAAATAAGTAACAAAAAAATACTTCTATTGTTTATCATCTTTTATTTTTTTTATTGTTATCAAATCAAAAATATTATATAATTTTAAATAAATATATTTCTCACATTTTTATTATTTTTGAACTTATGCTTTATTTATTGTCATCTTTATTTCATTTTTCTCTCTATCAAAAACTTTCTTGAAGTATGTGTGTGTTAAACTTTTTATTTGCTTGGATAATTATGATGGAATTAAATGAAACTACTACTTTACTAATAGTTTTTTTTTTTTAATTTATATATACTGCCTTTATTTTTTTAAATACTTAAACATAAAAGTAAATAATTTTTTATATTTCAATGTGCAATAAATAAATAATAGACAAGTAGTTAAACCAAACACTTTGTATAAGTAGGTTAATTTACTAGGAAGTTAATTTTTATTTGATATTACCGATCTAGATTTTTTTTAAAAGCTATTGATAGGATTAAGAAGTAAGATATAGTCGTCAGTACTAACTACGATTTCAAGATTTTAAAATCGAAGTTTCAATAATATTAACAACTTCAAGATAAAATCATACACACAAATCACAATTTAATAACAAAGAAATTAACTTTTTTTTTTCTAAATTAACCTTAGGTATTTGTAAATGAAGTTAATACAAATGTTGAATATCAATCTACATATTTTAACTTAAATAACAAACAAAAATTACATGGATAATATATTCTGAAATATACAACTCTTTTTTTCAGGTTAAATTTTGGTTATTAAACGCCAAATTTTAAATTATAATTGAAATGAAATTAGTTAAAAAAATAAATGAAAATTAGTATTGAGAGGAAACAAATTTTGAATTGAATTTTTTATTCTATAAATAACAACAAATAATAAATAAGATATATAACACTTATAATCGAAATAATTCTATCAGACATTTTGAACAAAAACTCAGTCAAATTAACAATGTAAACGGTCCTATATGATGACAATTTTATGTAAAGTCGTAAGGGTATATATACAAATAAAAATATTTTAAACGGAAAATTATAATGATTATTTTAAATATTATTTAATATACGAAAAACAAGATAATTTATAAATATGATATTTCCAGTAACATCCTTTAAATCCACTCTACTTTAATTGACATTTTTTCTATAATTATTGTGAAAAAGAAAAAAAAATGTCCATAATAAATTTTCATCGATTTATTTGTGAAAATGTATTTATAGTTAAAACGAAAAATGAATAAGACTTTAAATCGGATCAAAAATAAAAAAAAAATATAATTTCATTTTAGAAAAAACCTTTGTAAGACCCAATTAGCATTTTGTTGTAGATCTTTTGTTTCAATATTTATTTATAGATCAAAGATGAGTTACACAAATGAACATTTTATCTAACAAAATGAATTGGCAGTAATAAAAACAATGTTTTCCAAATTCGAACTTCTTTTAGAAATATTAATGAAAATATATTCATATTTATATGTATTTTCTTTTTTACTAGCGTATACACGGATATTGCTGTGGTATATATATACACGTATTTTTTAAATATACGTGATATTATATTAGTAAGTGATGATAATTTAATTTTATTAAATTAATATATAAAATAAAATTATATTTATTAAAAATAAAATAAAATATATTAAGAAAAGATGAGAAAATAACGGTTGATAAAATAAAAAAAATAGAAAATCAGAGATAAACGATTTTATAAAAAAGTTTATAAAAATAACAGTTAATTTTTAAAAATTTAATAAATAATAATATTTTAAAAGGTAAAATTGATATTTTGAAATGTAGATACAGAGAATCCTCCTTATATATTTTTTTATATATTGTTACAGAGTAAAATAACAAAAAAATACTTTTATTAATAAAAATATTATTACACTTAATATAATATATTTGAAAAAACAGTTATAAAATAAATAGTTTTATAATTTATTTTAAATAATTTTTCATTTTAATTAGTCAAATAAGTTTTAAAAATAGTTAAAAAATTTAAATTGTAAATAAAAATATTATTATATTTAAAATATAAGTTCATAGGAGATAATTAAAATAAATAACTTTTATAATTTTATCTTAAATAATTTATGTTTAAATAATTAATTAAATTTAAAAAGTAAAATTTAAATAATGAAATAATAAAATAAAATATATTAATAACAGTACAATAAATAATAAATTATGTACATAAAAATTTGTGATTATAGTATAAAAACAAATTTTCTTTATTAATAGGTCCGTAAGCCGTTTCATATGATAGTTCCGTTTAATTTACTTATTTTTATTTATTTGTTATTATTATTATTATTATTTGGCAAAATATTATTATATTATTAATATTTTGGTATTATCAGAGAGAATAGATTGAAAATGAAAGAGAGTGGATGTAGACCGTAGGATGAATTAAACGGTGAAGATTATATGTGTGTTGTGAGTTCCCCATTACTTAAACCCTATTGATCCAACGTTGTTTCCTTCAGTCTCCCCTCAAAACCCTAGCTAGCCTCCCTGCAATCACCGAACATCCGAAAATGGTTGGTTCTGCCTCACTTTCTTCGCAGAATCTTTCACTTTCTCTTCTGAACGTTCATGTTTCTTGTTTGTTTGTGTTTTCTCTGTTTAATTATTGTCTGTTTTGCAGACCGGAGAGACCGTGAACCCAAAAGCTTACCCTTTGGCGGATGCTCAACTCACCATAACAATACTTGATCTTGTTCAACAAGCTGCCAACTACAAGCAACTCAAAAAGGGTGCTAATGAAGGTTTTTCTCTCTTTTCTTATGTCTTTTTCATTCTTTCCGAAGTTTGAAAAAGTTGTAATTGGTGTTAACGCGTTCCGTTTGTTTCAGCCACCAAAACTCTGAATAGAGGTATTTCTGAGTTCGTTGTCATGGCTGCAGACACCGAGCCTCTTGAAATCCTTCTCCATCTTCCTCTGCTTGCTGAGGACAAGGTAATCTATTTCCCTACAAATGTTTCTTATGCAATCTAATTGATTTTAATTTATCGTAAACGACAGCAGAATGAGGATATGCAAGAAAAATAAAATGATAAAAAAAAAGTTTAAAATGCAGGTCTAAGTGTTAAAATACAATTCAAAAGGGTGGAAAAATTATTTCTCAATTTTCTATCTCCTTTGTATTATTTTGGTTGGCATAAATCTTTAACTGCAGTCTTTCTTGTAACATCAGACTTGTGTATGATTTTTTACTGATTGAGGATTAACTTTGAAGTCCTCGAGCCTATTTCCTCTTTGTGTATTTTCATATGAAATTTTTTCAAGCATGATTAAGTTATTAGTATAGGTTCCTAAAGATTCAAATCAAAATATTGATGTTTCCTGTTTGACTGGTTCTGAAATGGATCTCTGAAAACACTCCCAACAAATATGATCAATGCTTGTTTGGATTATCAGTTGTTTTGTAATAGAGTAATTTGCTGCTTCTGAAGTATGAAACTTTTATATTTTACAATCTAATATTTTTATTTGTGATTTATTAATATGTATGCCCCAGTACAACACGTAAGATTTGTGTAGTAATGCTCTGACCTTGAGTGAACATTTACTCTGATGGAAACTTAGCATGTTCACAATAACCCTTCTCATGGAAACTTATTATCTTAGATTTTTACTATTTTACTGTTTTTGTAATTTACTGTTGGTCCTTATTTCTCAAGGAGGAAAGTAACCTTTACCCTTGGATGTTTGTTTGAATTTTGTAGAATGTTCCCTATGTATTTGTCCCATCGAAACAAGCACTTGGGCGAGCATGTGGTGTCACACGGCCAGTGATTGCATGTTCTGTTACAACTAATGAAGGAAGTCAACTGAAATCCCAAATTCAGCAGCTAAAGGTATTCACTGTGACTTTACTTCAATATTGTTCATATACTTGCTAACTGTATTACCCATTAGTGATGTTAAAATCTGGATCAGTCATTCTATTAGTAAATGTGTTAAGTAACAATTCACTGGTTTGATTGTAATTGTGTGGTTTTAAAACTGGTCATGATAAAATATTTAACTATTATATAATATCACTCAGTAATTACCTAACCAAAAATCACCAGGTCTTATGATAAACTGGACTCTCTGAAAGTTGCTATCGAGTTATAGTGAATAAATAAGGATTCTGAGTATTTTGTGGGTGTGCAGGATGCTATTGAGAAGCTTTTGATCTGAAAATTTGATATTCGGTATGACGGGCTTCTTGAGTTGTGCTGATTGCTCCTTCAGAGGCTTTGACTGGACGAATTGTCGTGTTCAACAGGCAAAGGTGTTTTATGTGTAAACCTACATTTATATTTTATCTATGCTGCGAAAGATTGTTTGGAAGTAATTTTGTACTCGATGTTTTACACTGCTACTGTAAAATGTTTGATGTTATGTATGTGGGGGTTCTCTTATGAAATTTTGACTTGATGAGTTTCTTCTTTTTATGAGAAGTTACTGTTTGTTTTTGTGTTTTAGTAGGTTGTGAGAAGCTTGCTATGGTATCCCAACAAAATGGGACTTTTAATTGTTAAAAATTCCTTCTAGTAACTTCTTAGAATTATTTCTTCAACAAATATTTTTTTTATAATCATAACAAAAGAATAAATGTCTTCTAAAAATTATTTTGGGTGAATAGTCTAATAATTTAATTTACCAAAATAAATCTCGTATTTTAAAATTGTTAGTAGACGCTTTTCAGTTTATTCAATTTAGTTTCTGCTATCTAGTTTTGATGATTGCGTGAAAATTCAGAATGCGATGTATTGTATAGATTTGTAAACATAAACAAACAAAACAAAAATGTAGAATATAATCTGTCTGGGAACAACCAACAAAATTAGTATCCTCCTTATTGGTTGCACCAAATTCTGATGTCAAACGTGCATAGGTTATATACAAATCAAATTGGTGTTCAAATCTTTTTAGTGTGCATCACGATTACCGATTACCTAATTTTGGTTACGTCTTCTACTCTTTCTGTGTAGATCACACTTTGTTTTTGTCTTGAGTCATCGTCTCTTGGAAATTATCTTTTAAACGTGAAATTAAATTTATATTAATTGAAGTTTTAACTATTTTTCATGTATAAACTGGAAGTTAATTGAATTTTTCTTTTAGAAATGTTTCAATCAACAAGTTAAACAATAAACGTTATTCACTTGAAAGTAAATTACAATATCATTTTTTCAGATTTTCAAACTTAATTATATGAATATTCTTTTAGCATGTTTAGATAGATGAACTAAAATAGTTTTTTTTTTTAATTATAAGAGATAAAGATTATTTTTTTTAATTTCAAGATCCAGAAACCAATTTGTCTTAAATTTAACGAATTAAAAATATATTTAAATCATATAGTTAGAGGTTATCTTTTTTTTTTTTAATGCGAGAGCGAATTGACATTAAACCTTCATGAAAATGGTTATAAATCTTTACCTGACATTCAACCTTAATAATTCATATGATTTAGATTTATTCCTCTCATTCTTATATATGAATTCTAGATATAAATATAAAAGATTAATTTGCGTGTTAACTAAAGAAGTTAGTTAACATAATTTTATTTTAGTAATTTCATTTAATCTTCCCCTTTTCGGTTTCCTCCTTTGGTTTCATCAATAAAACAAATAATTGCAAATGAATGAATTTTCAATTAAAGGGAGCATGTAACAAGAGGACTAAAATTAATGGAAGATGAACTCTTAATAAACTTCCTCTTTTCAACTATTCCCACATATTTTTTCTCTGGACAATCATTGTTAAATGATTCTATCCGTATAAATATGTTTTGTAATAATAGAAATATATAGAAATATAGCTACGAAATTTTCGATTATACCTCTTAATTGGTTCATCAGCAAGCAATACATATTCAGTCAAAATAAATTAATATACAACGGAATGCACTAAAATAACTACGTCACATTTTTTTTTTAATGTTTTAATAAAATGAAATGTTAAAAGAATGTTTTGGAGATATTATACGAAATATTAGAGATAAAATAAACTATAATGTATATGTAATTTATAAAGTTAAGATAATCTTAAATTTGTACTAGTATTATAAATTTGATCAAACTCCTCCATTACGCTCAATATTTTAAAATTTCAATAAAAGTTTGCGAAAAATATTCAAAATTAAAAGGAAACAAATTAAAAGATAGAAAAACGTTGTTGTCAAATTAAGTGATAGTTACTATCATCTTATTCATGTTGTCTCTCCCAGTTTTGGTTTGGGAATATTTTAGTGCAGAGAAGACCACAGAATTTGTGATCTTCCACTATTGTGAGTACTTTCACAGTCCATGGGAAGAATCATATGAACATCAAGTTGGTGTTCTTTTTGCATCAACCACAACGCATCATCGCTGACTACAAATACTGAAAGCAATGACTTAGAACTAACTCGCAACGGTTCAATTTGGTAGAACGTGTGTGTGGATTAAGTGCGCCTTGTCGCGCGCAGGAGATGGAGGAGCACACCTTCGTGTCCAAAGCGAGGAACGCCTTTCATTCTGCGGCGGCAAAAGCGGAGCGCGTGCTCATGGATTTCAAATCCGATCGAGGTGAGTGAGGTTCTCAGCGCGCCACATTGAAACAAGCCCGAAAAAGAAAAACTCTCTCGCGACCTATATTTCGGTTTCTTTTTTTACTTATCTAGCTTTATATTTAGCTTTAAGCGGATTTGCCTATTTTTTCTTTCCTTCTCTTTTCCCTTCGTTTTTTTAGGGAGATTTAAACAATTAATGATTAAAACAACAATTATCGTGTTCGGAATTAACATTGACTCAATTTGTTGACCGTGAAGAAGATCACGATAGGAACTCGTCGCAGGAAGCGGATTCTCCCAACAGCAACATCGAAAACGAGTCCAAGGAGGTAATGGCCGTGTATCAGTAATTATTATTAATGTTAATTATTATTTGTTAATCTGAACTTGGTGTTGGTCATATAATTTGGGTAAATAGTGTTTCGAAGCGGAAACATTTTCAATCCTACAGAGGTTGGATTGTTTTTTGTTTTTTTTTTTCCTGCACTTTGGGGAGCTACATTTGATTATGAGACGAAACTATAATGGTTTGTTTCGTTAGGTTTTAATTTTAGGTTCGTGAGGGAAGGGAAATTTAGATTAGGGTGATGACGTGGGATGTATTGAAATTCATCATCTGGTGAATCTACTCATTAATGAAATCTGCTTTGTATTTATTTCGTTTACTCAACTCAATGTCCTTCCTCAAAATTAATTATAATCCAGAATAAACGTGAAGGTGACATCTTTATTTTTGTGTACAATTTATTGTCAGTATTTGCGGGAACCTTGCTGAGTGGAAAGTTGTGATACGAAATTTGTTTTGACTTAAAAGATGATTGGAATATGTTTACCTATTTGTCTGCGTTTATGGCTAGGTAATTGTTAGGCAACATTTGTCATGTAGTGAGTGGTTAATTACTTGCACATTGGTCTTTGTGAGGGGATGGTGCAGGTTCGCAGTGATTTGAAGCATATAAAGTGGAGGCCTCCGCATATTGGAATAAAGCAGGATTGGCAAGATAGGATAAAGAACATCGGGAGAGGGAGAAAAGAAGTTGAAGATACTGATAAAGTTGGGGATGCGAACATGGCAGTTCCATTTTATGATGATAATTTATACACCCTGAATGTGAAGAAAGATCAAGATGCTAAGGTAAGAAAATATGAAACATTTTAACTGAAGGATTCATCTTCCAATTTCCAACTGTGTGCGGATGATTGAAGTCTCTGATCCACGAAGATAAATCGGGAGTATCTAAGCAAAATCTGATAATGTATGTTGACCGTGAGCATTTTGTTTACAAAATAGTCTCTGTTTGACCATGTCGTCATCTTGAACAAAAAAGTTCATGTGTAAGTTAGGAATGCACGGTGTTCTTGTAATAAATTGGTAATGTGTGGGAATCTCATGGTGTGCCTCTTTCCAGTAAATTAGTTGAAGATACAATTGGGATTTTATTATTATTATTTGTATTTTCAATCATACAAATGAGTATCACTTTGATTTGCCAATTCATTATAGATATTGTTGCTTTAGTGATGTATGAATAAAATCTTTGATTCAGGCTTCAGAATTATTTCCTTCAGTTGAAAGCCTAACTGCTGCAACTAAAGATCCTATTCCTCCGTCATCTGTACTCAAGCAATTGGCTGTAGCTGTTGAGTAAGTTGTAATTGTTTTAGCAAAATATTTTGCCTTATGTTTCCCCTTTTTCCCGCATCTTTCTGTGAACTACTTTAAGGTTCTCTATTCAACGTTGTTTACTTCTATCTCTCTGGTTGTAAAATTCTCCTTCTCTATTTGGCACATATTTATTGAACGTGTGTTATTGTATAATTCAACAACATAAGAAGCCTGTGCTGTCATTCAAAAAGATTCTGCTCAATAATATATCTAACCTCTTAAATTTGTATTTTACCTCTTGACTAGGGCTGGAAGTAAAGTGAAGTCAGTGAAAGAATTTATAGGTTCATCAGGAGGTTCTTCACTTGCAAATGACAGGGCAGCCTTGAGTCTCTCTGCTGTTAAGGCGTTAGTGCTACGTGAAAAGGAGGATGGACACACTCAGGAGTTTATTAGCAATGAGAAAGTTGTGCAGTTAATCAGTTCTTTGTTTGATCCAGGTATGTGAATTGTAGGTGGCTTGCTGATGATGTTTTTATGCTCCTCGTTTTCTTTAACCCACTATCTGCAATGATCTTTCACTTTCATTGTAATATTTGCAAGATATTCGCAGAGGGAGATTTCCTTACGAGAAAGATCAACTCTAATACAGAGGAAACTGCCATGACGTCTTTGCCAAGAGATATTCATGGTGCTCCTCCTGAAAGTCTTGTTGTTAAGCTAGCTGAAATCCTTGGAAACTACAGGACTGTCCGTAAAATGGCTCTTTTCTGGTGCTGTGTTGTTGCTGAAGTATGTTTATCTTCAAAAGAATTTCTAGTTCTGATATCATACACGTTATTACTTACCAAGAGACCTAGACTTTATTTGCAGTATTGATCTTATATTTTCCATTGTGTATGAACGGTTATCTGAAGTAACCAGTTTACGGGATTATGATCTTTTTAACAGAGTGAATCATCATTACTAGATTAATATCTTCATCTAGATCACACAATTTGGACAGCAAATAATTATGCCATATTAAGAAATGTCATATTTTGTTTCCTACTTGTTTTTTTATTTTTAATTGTTATTTTATAAGTTTGGGAACTTCATTTGGTTTAAGGAGTTGGATAGTGAATTTTTTTTCCCTTGTTTTTATGTTTTCTTTGTACTGGTCTAATAAAGTTTGCATCTAGTTATCCTTCCCTTCCCTTTGCAAAGGTCTAAAATTTGTGGAATAGGCAGTCAGATTATTCATATGCTGTTATTGGTACTTGGGAAGCTTTCAAACCAAAACAACTCAATCTGATGTGTACTATAAAGCTGTTTGCCTTTTTTTTCCTCCTCAGATCAGCATGTCAATAAAAGAAAATATAAATCATATGCAAACGTCTTCTGGTTTAGGATATGTTACTTGAACTTAGTTTAGCACTAGTAATTCTAATTTTCCGTAATTACCAGCTGAAGGAGAATATTATGAACTTATTTATTTTACTGATACAGGTAAGAAAACTTTGGTCTGAGGGGCAACACTTACCAGGAGTCCCCAAGAACGAGATTCCTGATTTGAATTCATGTCTTGTATATCAACATTTTCAATTAATTAATTGCTGCATTTCTCGGAAAAGGTTTCGTGTTGTTGCCACTGAATCTCTAGACTCTATGATGAAGCAAGCTAGCTCAGACACAAAAGAATCATCTGATTATAATGCTGGAGCTCCTGCAAGCCCTGTTCTATATGCTAGATTAAACAGTGGGGAGCTTGTTCTACGACTTGGTGCAGATCGTCTTGCTGGAGATATGACATTGTTGGAAACTGGCGAGCCTGTGTATTCTCCAGTCACCCAGGTATTATAAATATTTATTTTTTCTATATAATTACTACTTAACCACACCCTTATAATTGTGATGTTTGGACTATTTTATGTATAGGAAGGGCCTTTGCTTACTGAGGATCTAATCAGGGAAACAGAGGAGTTTGTGCTGCGGACTGGGAGGTCTGTAGGCTATCTGCTATTCATTTTTTACCACCCATCATCTTAAATCTAAATGCGTTTTCTGTTTCCTTGTATATGTGTAAAGTGTATTGATCCCAATTCACTGTTTTGTATCATGAAATTTTTTATTAAATAAGAAATTTCTTGTTGCTTCTTGGGCTCTTTATTGCTTGTTAGATGCGTTCCTGTATACCTTTGTGAATTGTTTGACACGATCTAAACCTATGAGTATGAGATATTGACTCACATCTAGACTGTGTCCTGGACCAGTGTCTCTAAGGATAGAGTCTGAACCTATGACCTTAATAATTTATAGAATTTGCATTGATGGACTAGTTGATCAACTTAACATTCACAGAATGCTTTTTTATAATACATTGATGATCATATAACTGTTTCTAATTTGATTACTAAGTTACCTTTTATGGTCAGTGTTGGAGCTGGGTGCTCTCAATTGCTCTCAGATATGCAAGCTTTCAAGGTAAGGGAGCCCTTGAAGGGAATTTTTCTTACTGGTATTCTGAATGTTTCTTACTATATTGAATGTACCTAATGTTTGAGTTAGTTCTGTTTGTTATCACATTTTAGGCTGCAAATCCTGGATGTATTTTAGAGGATTTTGTAAGATGGCACTCTCCTCCTGATTGGACAGACAATGAGGCAAGTGCAGAGGATAGTGATGTTTTTGATAGTGCAGAGTCATTGTCTGCCAAAGGTCAGCTAAGTCGGCGAATGCAAAAAGAAGGTACACGTTCAGTCTTTTCCCTCATGGATTGTTACTTAAATTCTGCTGCAACTATTTGGTGGTCTATTTCTGTGTCAGTGGAGCATCAACATCTGATAAAATTCTGGATTTACTTTGCATGAAACAAAATATTTTATGCACTGTATCTTATCACTAACTGTGAGTAAACTTTTACCATATGATTTGGGGAGTTGCAAGGAAGACATGCATATGATAGAATCTCACTATACGTGATGAAAATTTTTCATTGCAGGTTGATGTGAAAACTTCTGTGGCTAACTGGTTAATTTTGGTTCTACAATGTCTAACTGCATAGTTTGAATAACTTTGAATGTTGAATTAAGGATTTCATTGTCAGTCAATTCAATTGATATAAGCATAGATAATCAGGTTTCATATTCCTTATTGCCTTGGACAAACCACGGAATTGAAAGTGTTGACACCCTATACCTAAATCTCTATAGCATTTCAGAAAGATATATATAAAATAAACTGGATATTGTATCATATCTATCGTACAGCATTATGCAGACAAATGAATCTTTAGTATTGTCTTACTTTTATTGCAAGTTATAATCCACAACATCTGCAAGAAACATGGGAACTGTTGAGCACTTATTTTCTTCTGATTCATACTGTTAGACTTCTCTGAACTTCATTACATGTCAATGATAGGTAATTTGTGGCGTGAATTGTGGGAAACATCAAAACCAGTACCAGCTGTTAAGCAGGCACCCCTGTTTGATGAGGATTTGGCAGTGTAAGTTGTTGATGAGGATTTTTTGCATTAAAAATTTGTATATTTCAACCCTAAAGCCATATCTTGAATCCTATGTTCCATTCATGTATAGGGAGGGCATCCTCAATGCTTTTGAGGACATCGATCTTTCTGATCTTTTTCTACAGCTGTTTGTTTCTTTGGTAAGTTCTATATTTCTTTTTTTTTTTCACATGGCTATTAAAGTTTTATGAGGACTACAAATTTGCTCTATGCCACCAATTTTTGTAAAGAAATACAATTGTTCTGAGCTTTTAATTATTTCATAAATTTGAAATCACGAAGTATCACGTTGCAAAATATTGCTCGATTGATGAATTTCCTAATAATCCTGTAGTTTTATAAAGGTTCTTGATAGAAATTCACCGCGTTCTTTCTTCTCTTAACAAGTTGTCTCAATTTGATTGATATCTATTGATTCTTATATACAATTTCTATACCCTTCTAATAATCATACCCTTTTGTTTTGATTATGTAGCTTGGTTTAGGATTTGCAATTGCTGAACCTATGCTGTCTAGTAATGGTGACTTCTCGAAGTTATTCTATGACTGCAAGGAGTACATAATTGCCGCTTGTCAAAGCACCAGATTAAATGAGAAAGTTGATGATCTTTTCCAGGTGAGTTTAGAACAAGTGACTTAATATATCATCTCTCGGAATCCATGTGAAGCTTCAGATCTCTCTATATTGATTAATACCTGAAAGAAATCCATAGTCGATGTGTCAATGTAATCCACTAGAGAAAGTTCTTACCTTATTCTCGTATTTGAACAGTCGTCCACTAAATAAATAAATGTATTGAATATTGAAGAAAAAGCAACATTTCAAGACTATCACAATCCATGAGACTTGTTACTTTTATGAATACTACCTGTAAGCTCATGTGGAAGAAAAAAATTATTCAACCGGACATGTAATTGATAACAAAACTGTTGGTAGTTGATTTTATCAAAAACTACTTGCTAACACATTTAATAGGGAACTAAATGGTTACGTTCCTGCGTAGGCATATGAAACAGTGGAGAGAATGTTATTAAATCCTGAAGAAGCACTAAAGATGATTAAGCAGACAGACGAATCAACTATGGTTAGTGATGAACCAAAGAGCCCGTTGAAGAAGCTTAAACTTATCTTTGCCGGCAAAGATAAACTGAGGAAGTCTCTCTCAAAGGATCAGTTAAATGAGGAAGAAAAGCCTGGTCGGCAATCATTCTCAAGTTTCTTTGATAGCAAGGCATCTTTGTTTTCAAAGAAGCATCCAAAGTCTGGATCCCCATCTCCTTCTGAGAAATCTCCTCTCGATATTGGTTGGTCGGTTGTATAGACAAATTTCCTCTTCACTGTTTATTGAGGATACCCGAAATCTTTTGGGTTCCCCCTCCCCTGCAGATAACTGTAAATTTTCTTTATTCTTTTTCCAAATACATGGCTGTTTATTCTTCATTCTTTTTAATTAAGGGAATTGAAGATAAGTCTTTTTGGCTTCAGTAAATATAATTTTATTTAGTGTACTGTTGGAATCACCTTTGAGATACTCCTCAGGCTTCACACTTCTTTGTAAGAAATCGTAATGCCTGACTGGTTGCGAAGTTTAGTATTTCTCTGATAGAAATTGATCTATTAATACAAATAGTTCGAATCTACGTTTAAGAAATTGTCTCTGTAAATAAATATTGTAAAAGTAGCAAAGAAAAAGAGTGTGAATGAAAGAAAAAGTTTAATGTGATAGAGAGATAAAAAGGGAGAAAATTGCCATAAAAGATTGTTCATGAATAATAATACAACTTTTACATTAATGGTGTTATACGCTTTTCAGTCTAATTTTCAGTACTAAGAAAAAACATAATCATTGAGGGTAAACTTCTTAAGCGCTAAGTACTTGCTCTTTGAACTACACATTGAAGATATAGACGAAGAAGTGTCTTCTTTCGTGCTAAGGACTATACCCCTCTTTATTCATCTTCTTCTTCGTCATCTTCTTCATCTTCATCGTCATCATCCTTCTCTTCGTTTGACTCATCCTTTGGAAAAGAGTTGGCAAGGAAACCTGGGACGACAAAATTCGTGACGACGTACATTGATAGAAGCACGCCACTGCAATGTACAGAGAATTTTTGTTTTAAATTATAGACTTTAAATAACTATCAAACTCCATTTTGTGAGTTTTACTATGTGCAGTGAAGGAAAAAAATAAAATATTGGACCGCACCCTATCGGAAGCAACGATGATAGGTCGCCGGATTCTGCTGGAGGAACCACCATTAAATGTGGGAGTGCCTTGGTACTTAATGGAGTTGATGAAGGTAAGTGCAGAAAACATGGAGGTTGGTGGGTAGAAAGGTAAAATAGTTTGGAGGTGTGGCTTATATGATGATGTTGCTGGTGTTTGAGTTTTGCATGCAAGGGAAGAAGCAGTGAAGATTGGAACTGGAGGCACCTCATGGAGAAGCTTACTCTTGTTTCACTCTGTTCCCTCTCTCTGGTGCTTCCGATTGTGATAACGTTTTCAACTGATGGTCCCTTTATGTTTCTGTCTGATACTTAGTTAATTTTTTATTTATGAAACAATAACAAGTCAAGATTATACAATGATTCCAAGTCACCTAATACCTTTTATTCTTTAATACAGGTATATTTAATTGAAGAAAAATGTTTGATGACCAAAAATATTTAATGCAATGATTCAAAATAATATTTCTTTGTCCTCGGGGTATTTCGTATATTTCTAAAGACTCACATAAGATTAAGATAGAGTAATATTTTTAAAATTATTAGTAAACGAGGAGCTAAAATATTTTTTGATCATATTGATTCAATATTTATTTGTTCTGTTTTTTTTTTTCTTAAATCAAAATTCTCTAAGATGGTCCATTTCCCATTTCTGTTTTCTTTATTTGTTTTTCTGAATCCAAAAGGAATTCACAAACATTAAGCAGAAACACCAATAAAACTAGTGTATTATAAGCTTTTCAGAATAATCAATAAACCCATAAAAACATTGGTTTTTATCTATTTTTTTTTAAAACTCACAATAATTAAATCTATGTTTAATATTGTCTATAACTATCAACAACAACAACAACAAAAAATTGTTTTGAAAACTGTTAAGTAAGCGTGTGTACACAATCTACTACTTTTTTTTTACCGTTTTTAATATTAATCATATTACTCTTTAAATTTTTGTAACTATTTATTTCTAATTGTAATTATTTTTTGAAAAATTAATCTAATAACTTAATAAAATATTTTACTTTAATAATTTAATAATTATTAGAAGGATTTATTTGTATTTATTATTAATAGGTAAAAGATGGGTTAAATATGTTTTTTGTCCCTTAAGTTTCAGTGAATTTTGGAATTAGTCCCTCATCAAAACTTTATACCAATTTAGTCATTCATCTTTCAAAATGCGTGAATTTAGTCATTTTAACCAAATTTTGTTAAGTTTATCTGACGTTTCAAGCACATTTCATGATAGTATTTAAGTTAACATTGAAGAAAAAATGTGTCAAACAGTGTAAATAATTTAAATACTATCATGAAATGTGCTTGAAACGTCAGATAAACTTAACAAAATTTGGTTAAAAGGACTAAATTCATGCATTTTGAAAGATGAAGGACTAAATTGGTCAAATTTTTTTATGAGGGACTAGTTTCAAAATTCACTGAAACGTAAGAGATCAAAAATATATTTAACCCGTAAAAGATGGACACACGTAGTCTGTTTTTACAACATGTTTCTCCGATTTTTGGTGTTATGAAATCTCATTTTAATAAATTAAAAAGTAAAAATATATTAACTTATATTTTTTAAATATATTATTATTATTATTATTATATTTGATAGATTTAATATATAATTTGAATACATAAAAATAAAAAAATTAAAGAAAAAGAATAAACATAAATGTGTGGAGTTATTTTTATTAAATCAGTAGTTTATATTCATGATTTTTTATAATCTTAAAATGTAACTAATCATAAAATGAAATACGTATAAGGTAGGCATATTTACGTTATATATTATTATTTATTATATTACAAAACTTATTATTTATAGGTACATATCTTATGTAATAAATACATATTTACGAAATTTATTGATTTATTTAGAATAAAATAACTCTCACATAAACTATATGCATGACAACAAGGTTTAGATTATAAGCTTGAAGCAACTCATCATTATAAAACCCTTAGTACATATAGTTTCAGATCATATAAATTTTTCTATTTTTTATAAAAGCCAAACATGAAAAAACTAGTTTAGACAGTGAATTCATTTATTTTATTAATTTAATTATTATTTATTCTTAAATTGTTTCATTTTATGAACCTTTCAAATCATGTTATTGATTTTTAAATCAACTGGTCAGATGAGTTACTTTCATTTTAAAAAATATAATTTAAAATAAACTTCAACTCTGAAAAACAATATTTGAACGCGCAATTTTTGACATGATAAATTCCCAATTTTTAGGATAATAGTGAAGAATTAGAGAAATTTAATATAAGAAATAAGAAATAAAATAGAGAATAATAGAGAGGACACTAGAATATTTTTCTTCAGAACTTGTTGTTGGCCGCCATCTCCATTCCATCCCGTCCCATCGTCAACCCTACCTTTCCTTCTGCGTTTCGCATTCAGGTTCGACACTTCTCATTCTCTTCTCTTGCGGTGCTTTCTATTTCTGTGTTTCGAAACTAGCATTTCTCTTATTACTCACCGTAATTTCTCAAATCTGAATCTAGAAGGTTCAATCGGGAGAATACATCGCGGTATATTGTCACTGTTACTGTTTTGAGACGTAATCCAAGATGTTATCTATGCATGTGTTTTCAGTTCACTCTGATGATTTTTATTATGTTGAATTTGATATTTGTCAATTTAGGTTTGAATTCCGGAGGGAAAAGAAGAAGTTTCTAATAGCGTAATCCTAATCATGTTTGGTGTCGTAAGGCGGAGGGTTGCTTCTGGCAGCCCGTCTCCTTGGGTAAGAGCTCGATCTTTATAGACTCGATCTTTTTGGACGTTTTTTTGATGAATTTTCAATTTGAATGTGTTTGTGTTGATCCATGGTTTGATGCGTATGTTTAAGCGAAGCCTGATACGTATCTTGCAATTGTTTCAGCTTCTAGGGCAGTCAGTTCAGAAAATTCGGTCTGGCCTTTCTGTTTCTGCGAGAGTTTCTTCCACTGTTGAGAAAGAGGTGCTTGTCTTACTTTTTTTCTTTTTTCATCCTAATCTGTTAATATGTTTTTCTATTCTTTGCATAAGGTACTGATGATTACTTAAAATGTTACTTTTGTGATGGGGTTAAGCATGCTGTTTGTTCCCTCAAAGAAGGCAATGTTCGTTTTTGGCTCATCAAAATAAGATCACATCCTTTTGGTCCTCCGTAGCGCAAATGTGTCATGCCTGATCCTTGTTTCTATTTATTTATAATGGACCACAAAGATACAACTGTATTTTTAGGGTCTTAAAGGCTTACATTTCTATATTTCTTCAAACTAAACATATTAGTTCTTTGGGATTTGTGTTTAATGTATGCAATCTTCACTATAGGATGATTGATTATCTCATTATTTGTTCTCATTGTTAATCGTGGCCTTCTTTATTATAAGGGGTTAGATCGTATATTTTACTTTTTATTCTTATTCTTTAAAGTTTCTTACAACTATTTTTTATTATGTTTGACAGATTGCGTCAGGCGGATGTGGATTTGTAAGGAACTTTTGTAATATAACACCAGGTAATTATGGTTGCATTTTTTTTTTAAATAATTTAGAGGCTACTGTCTTAATTAGTTCAATGATTTCTTCTATTTTTCAATTTAAGTCATTAGTTTTGTTGTTGCAGGATGCGGGATTAATTCTAAAGCTATGAGGTTAGTGACATCATGTTGATAGTTAGTCCCAGTCTTTATTCTAGTATTGCATTGGAGTTCTATTTAGTTTTGGTAGAAAAGTTTGGGTTAGAAATTGGAAGATGAGATTGTAGGGGTACACATGGTTAAGCATTTTGGTTTTTCCTTGAAAATAATAAGTTAATCTGAAAACATGTTTGTTGTACTTAACATATACTTAAAATTAGCTGAAACTGTATGCATAAAATCAATCTCTCGAACCAGATCTTCAAATGTTAGAATTAGATTTGGCAGCTTTAAATTGTTTTCTCAAAAACAGCAAATAGTTTGGAGAAAAATAATGTAATGTAGAAAGGTTTTCTATCTCCAGGCTTTTTAGGAGAAAAAAGTGAATTGGTAATAAAAATATTGTAAGAATAATGAAAATATGAAATTAATTTCAGTGCCCTAGCGAATTGAATCCTTACTTTTAGTAGTACTAATATTTCTTGCCCTTTTTCAGTTTTATTTGGTTGCAAAATTTACACCTTTTCTTGTGTGTTGCTGCCAATGAATAGATTATGCACGTAAAAATTCATATAAAGTTGTCATCCTCATGTAAAATACCAAGTATTTAAATTTGATGGTGTTCTAAAGGCATTGGATCTCCCAGAGAGATAAGTTGAAATCGAATATTTTTAACTCAGTTGCATTTTGTGTATTCTTGTTTCGTTTCATTTGTAGGCAATCTAATTCTGATGATAATATTTTAACATGGAGTGTGGGGGGTGCAATGATGACAAATCATTAATTAACGAGTCTATGGAATGAAAAGATTATACAGTTTCTGATCCACAGTGATACTGTTTTGATATTATGTTTTTGTTATGTAGTGTGGTTTTTCATCCAAGGTCCGCAGCTGTTCGAACCTGGGGGCGTTCATTTTCTTCAGACAGTGGTGAGATATTGACATGCATATTCTTTTGTGGTTCAAGTTTCTTCCTTTCGTAAAGCATGACTGCACATATCTAATGCATTTTATAATATGTTGAACTCTTAGAAAGAGTGTTGAAAGAGGAGATAATCCGGGGTTATGAAAAAGAATTGCATCTGTCTTTATAAAGGAATATATAATATATTGTTTCTTATATTTGTTTGAAAACATTGAACATCTAGTAAGATTTAGTGCAGTTAGAATGAGTAAAAATCAGTCTATTGATTTCATAATTTTCATCATGATTTTGTTGTCTTACACGGGCTACATATTATATTTGAAACTTTCTTGTCTATTTTTTGTGTATTATGTAAATGGAGCTTATATGTTGATGAGTTTTCTTAATTCCATTTTAACTTTATTTGTGAGTCTGGTATCTAGGACTAAAGAAATAAGAATTGATTATCAATGCCATTCATTTATATGACATTTAGGCTGTTTAACTAACCTATTTTATTCTGGCTTTTGATGGCTAAAACTGTTATGATGATTACTGTTATTTGTATTTATGATAAAGGAGATACGGTTGATGTTGTGGTCCCTCCTCTAGCTGAATCTATCTCTGATGGAACTCTGGCAAATTTTTTGAAGAGTATGTTGATCCTCATATTTTTTATTCCATCTATTTGATTTTTTTTAAGAATTACTGGTGAGTGACCATCATGTTTTTATTTGATGTCGCAGGGCCTGGTGACAGGGTTAATGCTGATGAGCCAATTGCTCAAATTGAAACAGATAAGGTGCCATATTGGAACAAACAAATATTTGTGAAGGATTCTGATGGTTATAAACGGATCTGATCTTCATTTTCAGAATATTTAATGCTGTATATTGTTCTTATTCCTTGATTAGGTGACAATCGATGTTTCAAGTCCGGAGTCGGGTGTCATTCTGAAGGTACAGTTTCATTGCCTAAATTGTTTTTTCTCTTGTCCAATCACTCCAGAATTATAGAAGTTATTACTCGTATTAAATTTGGGTTGTGATATATTTAATGGTTTGCAGTTTCTAGCCAATGAAGGAGATACTGTTGAGCCAGGTAACAAGATAGCAATCATTTCAAGGTCTGCTGATGCAACTCATGTTGCTCCATCTGAGACTACATCTGAGAAAGCAGCTCCTCAGCCAACTCAAAAGGTTAGCGAGGAGAAGAAAGCTCCCAAAGTTGAAACTCCACCTGCTAAAGAGAAGCCCAAAGCACCCCCTGCGACATTGAGTTCTCCCACTGAGCCCCAACTTCCTCCCAAAGAAAGAGAAAGACGGGTGAGTCATTGAGATTTTTGTCCCACCTGAATTATATTTAGCAACCATGAACGTTCTTTTGATGTCTTTCGTTGTTATCAAAGGTTCCTATGACAAGGCTTCGGAAACGTGTTGCTACACGGCTGAAAGATTCCCAGAACACGTTTGCTATGCTCACAACCTTCAATGAAGTTGATATGTATGTTGAGTTGATTTTTAAAGTATAGCAAAAGCTAAGGATATTGCTTAAGTTGTATGTTTTCACCCATGTATGTATAAACATTAAGTATTATACATTATTGGGTCATGGATCTAATGGAACACTGTCTTCTAAATTTAATGAAGCCCTCAACCCACGTGAGAAGCTATGATACACTGGGAAGTCATGCATTTCTGTTAATTTTTCTTGTTCTTTGTGGGGTCAACAAACTTGTGTTCTCTTAAATTGTACTCGCCCACTTGGTTTTTTTATTTTATTTAGAAGAAGATAGGGCATGGATTAACATACATATGCATTGGCGTCGAAACCTTTTTCCTTTGTGGGATTTATGTTCAACTTTTTTCTCATCTATGCATGTAATATTACATTATGTTAGTTTCTATGTGATAGCACCAGTATCATGGGACATTCTGTTGAGGGGAGGATGTAATTTATTATAATGTGTACACTGAGGGACTCCATGGATTTAATTGGCAATTCTTAATGTTGGGTTTCCTGTCTTGTCCTTATATAGTAGACTACAATTTTCATTCTTTCCCTTATTGTTCTGCTCTTGATGATAGGACTAATTTGATGAAGCTCCGTTCTGATTATAAGGATGCTTTTGTTGAGAAACATGGAGTCAAGTTGGGTCTTATGTCGGGCTTTGTCAAAGTATGTTTTCTATTTACAGAAGTATTCACTAGCTTGGCTTTATCCTTTGTATTTCCTGACACTTTCTATGGTCTACATGTTAGGCTGCTGTCAATGCGCTCCAACATCAACCAATTGTCAATGCAGTCATTGATGGGGATGATATTATATACAGAGATTATATAGATATCAGCATAGCTGTTGGTACCCCGAAGGTTTTTACCAGCCACACCTTTACCTTTTCTTGTCTACTTTGTTTACGTAGAGAAATCTATCAATGATTATACTTTCTCTTGGCGAAACTTTGCTATTTTCAGTAAACTTATGTCAACTATTGTCATGGCTATGGAGCTAATTAACAAGTAGTTTAGTATATGTTGTTAAATTTGCATTCTTTTTTGCCTGGCTATGAAAATTATCAACGTGCATGTGTTTGAACAATTATTGACCCCCTCAATTCCATCCCAGGGCCTTGTTGTTCCTGTTATCCGCAATGCGGATACCATGAACTTCGCTGATATAGAAAAGCAAATCAATGCTTTTGCTAAGAAGGCAAATGATGGAACTTTATCAATTGATGAGATGGCTGGAGGCACTCTTACAATATCCAACGGTGGTGTTTATGGAAGCCTTTTGAGTACCCCTATTATCAACCCCCCTCAGGTTTGGAAGTTCTAACAGGATAAAATTCATTACATATATTTTGTTTTCTTTAATTCTGACATTATTGCTTTCCTTCTATCATATTAGTAGCTTCAGGCATTGTTTGTAATTGTATGAAAATGGTCATTATTTGTCACCACTAATTCACCAAAATTCTATTTGTTTCACAGAAACATCAGTGTAATTCAAAATATCAAGCTAAATTACTGGCAGTAGTTACTAGTTAAATTTTGTTAATGTTTTTAATGTTGCAAATAATTGTTAACAAGTTGTATAATAAACTGTGAACAATTATTTAGAAAGAAAACTCATGCAGCTATTGTTTTTGGCAGTCGGCAATCTTGGGTATGCATTCCATAGTGAGCCGTCCTACGGTTGTTGGAGGAAATGTTGTCCCAAGACCATTGATGTACGTTGCTCTAACTTATGATCATAGAATTATTGATGGAAGAGAGGCAGTGTTCTTTCTGCGGCGCATCAAAGATATCGTGGAGGATCCCCGCAGGCTTTTGCTTGACATATAATTTGGATGCAGTAAATTAAACCTCAAAATTCAAATAGCATAATGGGTACCATTTGTTTGGCTTTTGAATTGCGGCTGCCCGTAATTTATAATCTCTAATGAGCAAACTCTTTAGGATCATACCTTCCGTTGTTATTCAGCATGTTTGTGTTTTTTCTGCTCACTTATTTCTCTCATTTAATATGATGAGGGTCACAGTTTTTGGCTCCAAAATTGTATGAAACAACTATGAAACTGTATGTAGGGGTTGTCCCTGAAGCAATAATGCGATTTCTTTTCTATCGCACAGTATGCTGCAGTATTTTTTTTTGCCGGTGAATTTCACATACATCTTATAATTTGATGTCCAAATAATTCTGTCTAAACACTGCCGTAATTGAAATCTACCCAGTTGTATCGTCTATTGGTTGATTGTTAGGATTTGATAAAAGTCAAACAGATTCCCATGCCAAGATTGAATCCTTATTACTCAATACATTTGAATGGTTAATTTATCAACTGCTAACGACCAATTTTGGGCTCACCAAATATCAGGGGCAGGTTTCTGGTGCTTAAAATAGACAATAATGTTTAAATAGGCTTTTGTGGTCCTTATAATTTGACGTTTCAATGTTTTAAAAGGTTTTAATTTGATTCCAATTTTATTTAAAATGAATTTATGTGGTCACGTATGTTAAATTCATGTTTACCGCTGTACTATTACATTTAATCTGTGCTCAATACACCCACACTTTAAAGAAAATTTTGTGCAAGCTGTGTGCCAAACGTGTTATTTGAGTTTGATAGAAGCGGTAAGTTAGTTAGATTCGAGGATCAATCTTTATGTTTACGGCAATCCTAAATTTTGAAAGCGGATCATGTTCAAAGGTCTTCAGTTATGAAGGGAAGGTTATAAGGGGTGTGTTTAGGAAAACATTACTGTTAACATAATCCAAGATTTTTCCAACACACCCATATTATGTATACTTGCTTCTTTACTTTTCAATTTCGGTGCCTTGTTTGCTCTTGTCAAAAGTTATTCT
>Ga0099822_1001101_pt1 | contig 29946 bp, 7 predicted proteins | sample CowpeawhiteBW_FD_76839 | JGI IMG/M metagenome (GOLD analysis project Ga0099822, IMG submission 76839) | Root nodule microbial communities of legume samples collected from California USA - Cow pea white BW | ecosystem: Host-associated > Plants > Roots > Nodule | place: USA: California | collected... | reverse complement strand
TATTTTTTTTTTTTTTTTTTTTTTTTTTTTTTATATATATATATATATATATATATATATATATATATATATATATATATATATATATATATATTCAATAGATTCTAATTTTTATCAATTCTAACAAATTATTGGATAATTTTCATTCTATAAAATGAGAGAAATGACAAAAAAGATAATCTTTATTTTAGAAAACTATCGGATAATGGTAAAGACTCAAGACATACGGAAAGAGATGACGACTTGAGGATAAGGTATTAAGAGTGGAGGATTACCATGACAATAGGAGGAAGGATGAGGAATATCTTAGGAGGAAGCATATTGATATAAGAAATTCTGCATGGCTACAGGAAAAATGCTAGTTGACGTAGGAGAGAAAGAGATGAAGCTTTGGATCCACGAAAGAGGGATGACCTGCAAAGATTTAGAGATAACCTTGATGATCAATATGTTGCTAGGCAGAAAGATGAGGCATGGATTATGAGGGAAGGGATGATAGGTAGAGAGATAGGGAGGATTGACATCAGATGAAACAGTCCCATGAAGAACTACTACCTAAGCATGAAAGAGAAGAAGGACGAAGTTATGTAAGAAGTGGACGAGGAGCAGAAGAAAAAGCATGGGTTGGTCATGTTAGGGCTAAAGATGAATGAAGAGAAGCAATGTATCACAATGATCAAATGAAGAGAAGAGACCACATTCAGGATGAAAGTACACATCATAAAGGGTGTGATGATGGTACTGTGCGCGAAAATCAATATAGTACTGAGGAAAGGCAGTCTAGGTAGGAAAGGTCAAGTAGTTATGGTGACTAATGCTTCAGATAACCAAAAAGTTAGGCATAGAGAAGGCTCAAGAAAAAACAAAGAACGTGATGTTAGTGATCCTAATAGTTTAGGCTTGTCCAAGACAAATCAAGAAAATCAAAGTGGTCCAATCCACGAGAAGGGCCTAAAAGGATCTAGTGACGAAGACCGTGCTGAGCATGATATTCTGGGGCATCACTCATCCAAAAAACAACGTGAAGATGTTTCCTCAAATGATGAACAATTGGATTCTCGTTGAGGATGTTCTAAATTAGAACGTTGGACACTGAGGACGTTCTAAATTAGAACGTTTAACAAGCCATAAAGAAAGAGACTTTAGTATCAACAAGTCCTCTTCTTCGTTGAAGTTCAAAGACATTGATAAGGATAATAATACCAACGGTGGATCTTCTAAAGCTGGAAAACCTGTGGATGATCCTACTAAAATTGTTGATGTTAATAACCAACATGTCTCGTTGATATTGTATCTCCCTAATGATTCTTTCTCGAAAAATCCAACAGTGACATCAGAGTTTGGTTTATGTGGTGATTGACTTAGACAAGTCCTTGTATCAAAAGTAATGTAATCTTGACAGTGGGTTAGGAATCAGGTAAGTGTGTCTCGTTAAGAAGAAAAACACTATGGAAGAATGGATAGGGTACTTAGTAGTTAGCTTGAGGGGAAAGTACCAATGCTCACACTTGATGGGGAAATTGTTAGGATTCCAAGTGCGAGTCTAAGTCCCACATTGAGTAAAAAATTTTGAGTTAAAAATGGTATCAATCCCTTACCTATACGTGTAGGTTGAGACTCATGTCTCATTGATGTTGTACCTTATTAGTGACCCTCTCTCGAAAGACTCACCATTACATTAATACTTTATTTATGAAAAATACAATAATAAAAGAGAGAGAAATGTAGGATATAAATGTAAATAAAAGTTATTTAAACTAAGAAAATAAAGACTTTTTTCTTCTATTGTAGTATTATTTTATTTAATTGTTTTACTATTTATATATTATTTTTTATTATGTTTTAACAAATAAAAAAATAGATTTTATAATAATTATGTCGCAAACAAAATTGAGTAATCGATTATCTCTTAATTATGTTTGCAATATAATTTATTATATATAGTTGTTTTTATCGCGAAAAAAACATTATGCAATTTATTAACAGTAAACATATGTTATTGTTAACATCTCTTACTTTTTTTATTCTTTAAATTTTGTAATGAAAAACTTTATACTTATACGTTCTATGCGTCTTTCATTAAAAGCAGAACGTATAAGTGAGTACTTTTTCGTCATTCTGTCCTTGACCTCTTCATTCTCCACATACCGATAAAGTGTAAAATTTTGAAAGAAAAATACAAAGCGGGTCTTCAGGTGAAAACGTTAACCGAGACGATCCATTAATATTAATCTTTTCACGTATGTAGGGAATGCGTATCTTCATAAAAAAAAAAATCCATTACACGAATATTAGAAACACTAATGGTGCTAAATATTGATTCGTAAGGAATTAATTTCTTAATCTTTTAGGCTTAATATTACCTTCCTAAGTAGAAGATTATTAACATGGGTGGAATGATCGAAGATCTTTTATATTAATATGTATAATGTAGTACTACAAATGTCATTTTCCCACTGTGTTCTCTCCTCATTTCAAAATATTTTTATTATTTAGCATCATATAATATTGTGTCAAGACAACTTTAACCAAATATAATATTTTCTACTTTTGGTTGGAACTAAAAGCATTTTTTGGGCCCCCACACGGGCTGACCTAGTCCATAAAAAGGCTTCACAGGCCCAATGCTTATTAAATCCCCAAATCCGAAATCAAACGCAGAGAGTAACTGGGTTAGGGTTTAACTTGGAATTGCTTTGGATTGGTTCTCTTCTCTCTCACGCAAAAGAAGGAAAACGAACTTAGAATCCATGGCGACAACAACGACGAAACGAAAACCGGTGTTTCTGAAGGTGGATCAACTAAAACCTGGCACCAATGGCCACACGCTGACAGTGAAGGTGGTGAGCTCTAAGCCGGTGAAGACAGTGAGCAACCGCGGCGGTCGATCATCGGTGCTCACTGCGCGACCGTCGCGCATCGCCGAGTGCCTCGTTGGCGACGAAACCGGAACCATAATCTTCACTGCTCGCAACGAACAGGGTATGCTTATGTTTGGATTTGTACGATGATGTTTGGTTTTTCTGTCCTCTGGAAACCCTTGCGTTGTGTGGTGATGGATGTTTGAATTTCAGTGTGTTTAAAGTGTTGAAGGCTATGCTTTAAAGTTGTTGACTTTTTTACAAGACTTTGTGTCCTTGCAATTCCAAGCATTTGAGACGTGAAGATTTAGGGTTTTAATAATGCTTTTCTCCGTTCTACGTGTGAGTAATCACGCCCATGTTTAAAAAGGTTTAATTTTTATTTACGGTTAAAACAAAAATGTTACTGTAGTGACAGTGTAAAATTTTTCATGGATTAATTTGAAACTTATTGAATTGGTGTGGTTTGAGAGAATCTCAGGTTGGAACATGGAAGCCTGTTCCATGTCTGTGTAGGTCATGCGTTAAAAGATATCGATGGTATTAGTGCATCCATGTATTGTAGAATAATGGGCCCAGTCTTGGTTGCATTGCAGTCGCCAAAAAAATATCAACTTTACCGCTGAGTTTGTTGTCGTTTACCATTTTTTAATACTTTTTGTTAGGTTATGTTTGTTTATCTTTCATCTTATTGGAAGTCAGTTTGTGATGTAACTAGTTGAACATAGTTTGAGGGTTTTTAAGTGAAAATCCAAGCACATCGATAATGTTTGTTTTGTAGTAGTACTCATTATCTTTTCTCTCCCACGAAAATGTTTTTACATGTATATTCTGTTCGCACATCTTTAGTGTTTGCTACATGTCTAAATGTTGCTGTTTTAGCATGTTTTGGTGTAAGTTATTAGTATGGTTTGCTTATATGGTTATTAATGCATTTCATTTTCTGCAGTGGATCTAATGAATGCTGGTGCTACTTTAACTCTGCGTAATGCAAAGATTGACATGTTCAAGGGATCGATGAGGCTTGCAGTTGATAGATGGGGGCGTATTGAGGCCACGGAACCTGCAAATTTTGAAGTTAAAGAGGATAACAATCTTTCTTTAGTTGAATATGAATTAGTTAATGTTGTTGAAGAGTGATTTTATCTTCAGGGTGAATCTTTGGTTGGGTTTACCAAAGGTTTTAATTTTTATTTTGATCATTGAACAATTGACTGCGTTGCAGTTTTCTTATGGTACAGTCTTGCTTCTTTAGTCTTAAGATTGCTGTGGTGAATTCAAGGAATTATATTTCAGGTCAGTTTTGAAAAGTGATAATGCTTATGCTTAAGTGCAAAAGTAAATATATTTGTTTCCCCGGTTAATAATGTATACCGTTTTCTTTGAGCAAACAAATAATTTTTAATTGGCATTATATTTCTAATCCCTTAGTTACCTGTACGGTTCCGTCAAACCATTTATTTTGTTAAGCAGCTGATCCAATGTTGAGCTTTTTCGAATCGAGTAAATCAATTTTCAGTCTATGAAAGTTGCATAATAAGTTTATTTATAGAGGCATAAATTAACACAACTCTATTCTTATAATCTACAGATAAAATATTTAAATAACTGATTTAAGATAATCTAAATTTAAAATATCATAACTACTTACATATATTTGTTAAATAATATAATCAGTTTTCCACAATAGCGATTTTAACACTACCTATATGGATTCAAATGCCATTTTGTTTTTGGCGTATTAAAGTTGTGCATTGGTGATGGGTTGATGTTGAATCCGGAAATGATTTCTTTGCGTGTTCAAGAGTTAGTATGTATAAGGATTCATTTCATTACCTTTGCAAAACATAGAACATTTAATAAATGCTATTTTAAATTAAATTTGATACTTTATTGTCTAAGACCTATCTTTCTGCCGAATAGTCTTTGGTTCAACTTCAAAACTGAATTAGACAATGGTCTAACACTGATCAGCTACTTATTTAATTTCAAAACTAAATTAGTACACAATAAAATTAAGTACTTTTAGTTATGGTTCAATTTCAAATATGAACTTACACGGAAACCTACTTCTGGTTCACTCAATTACCTAACAATTCGTAAAAATTTCTTTGCCGCTTTATTAAACACGACATTAAAACGTTCCAATCGGTTAATTTCAATTTAGATATTGTTTAATTTTCAATCCAATTTTAACATTATAAAATCGGTAGACTTTGCACGCTAAAACGCATACTGTGAATTTTTCAGTACTAACACAACTCTTGGGAATTAGCTATGGGTCATAGACCAAGGTTATCAGAACTTTAAAAGAATAAGAAAGAAGCTACAGATGGAAGTTCAAGCATCCAACGCATAGTGACTACAAAAACAGTCCAACTTTGACTCGTACACAAGTAAATTTTGAGCATAATCTGTATTGCATTCTGTAGTTATCACATCATGACCCCTCTCCTTCTGAAAGTTAAAAAATATAAAATAAATGAGAAAACAAAACATCACCGACCACTTCTAAATGCATAAGACGACAAAAAAATTAAACCACCTTTAATATAAGTCAAAAAATGTGAGTGAGTGTCTATGGGGTCACATTATATTTTATTAGGCATGATATGCAACTGATAGACAGAAAGCATGTATGTCACAAGCTAAGCACGGACATATAGAACTTTCCCCTCTTAGTGTAATTGGTGTCAGTTGATTGAATAAGAAATTTTCAAATAACTTAGTCAAACATGATAAAACTTAATCCAACATGTACCAATACAATATCAACTTATTTGCCTTTAGACTCAACATCCAGGTGAATAAAATGGCAGCCTTTTCTACATCTGAACCAGAAAGAACAGAAGTGCAGGTGATCTAGGTTTTTAAAGTTCCTTTCAGCCTTTGGGACTCAAATTGTCCCTCCAATGGCTCAGTCAAAACAGTCTCACGAACCAGATTTGTATATAAAAGATTGCTTCAATCTTCAGAACATTTATCACACATCATCATTGCAATCTGATTAAACAGAAATGATCAGTATGCGCCTCCACTATCAATTGACGCTTTAAAGTATGATGCGAAATAAAATTGCACCAATTATGGTTTTCAATGACAATTTCAGCAGCAGAGTCCCACAAAAGAAAAAGTATATAATATTTCAAACAATTAAACACAAAAGGTACCTAAAACAAACTATAATCTAGACAAACCCTCACAAAATAGTTGTATGGTATTTATCTTATTGTTTTTATGTCTGAAAACGTTAATATAGTTTTATATAAACTTGGAACCTACAAAAAATTATGCCAACCAGGCAATTCTACTCGATATGCATGAACTTTGAACAATATGATTCACAAATAGGAGACAAATATTATTTTCTAGAACACAAAGTAACTAAAAAAATCCAGCTTAATGACATTCATCATGTCAACTTCAAAGAATCCAAGGGCAACAAGCTTTTTTTGGGACAGAAATCTAGCAATTCTTCCTAATAAGAATTTTTTTTTTGTTTAAAGCCCAACATCAAAAGAGGTCCATGTCATCCCAACCTTGCTTCTTGATCTTCAAATAGTCTTCTCTTGGCCTACAAACAAAAGGAGTACGTACGGCTTCACTAAAAGATTTAGTTGCAGTGGGGAAAGTAGAAGATTCAGGGAATAACTTTTCCATCAATCTTAGGTACACAGGACTAATATTTACATAATGATAAGATCAAACATTATGTAGATGGACCACCTTTTTCTATCTATGAAGAATTATATGCCATACGTTTTTCCAAAGCATTACACATCAAATCTGACAGCACTATCTTTTTTTAACCCAAAAACAGAAAAGAAACACTAACTTACCCGTAAATTAAATTGAAGAAAGAACACAAGGAATCCTACAGATGTTTAGCTACCTAATTCAAAAGTAAAATTCAACTGTTAGGAAATTAAAATGATCACAGACTAGGCGACCCAAAGTGTGGGAGCACATAACATAATACTCTCCGTAGTCCCAATTTTTTTTTTTTCGCAACATGAGCTGTAAAATATCTTCAACCTCCCCCCTCTCTCCTCTAACAACAACACTTGGTAAACTCCAATGTCAAAGCCAACAGAAAGGAGAAAAAGAAAATAGTTTTGAACATTAAGAATGCTAAACAAATCATATAATGCTGCAGACAGAAATCTTCAAAATCATTTCCACTTACCAATACCATTAAGTAAACAAATGCAAATAAACTTGATCTTTCATTCCAAAATGATTCATTACAATTCAGTAGAAGCTATACCTTCAGGAAGCCAACCGTAGCTGCGGCGAGACACAGAGAGCATGGAAGTCATCAAAGCCGAAGCAGTTGCGGTGTGGTACGGCAGCATGGATTCCACACAAAAGCTCAATTCAACGGGACACCTTCTCCCACAAAATCACATCGATCCATTATTTCATTTCCAGCATTAACATACAAACCAAATAACAATAAATTCATCACTGATACACAAAAATTAAATCCAGATAACACTACAATCCAGTTAGTTCGAACTTACATATAGCGCCTGAAAATAGTCTAAAATGTATTGTATTACAAACTCGAATTCTTAAATAAACTTAACATAACTTGTTAACGTATTTCCACGACAATTTCAAGCGAAAAAATATATACGGAAATTCCTGTAAAAACTAAATTCATAACAGTTAAACAAGTAACTCAACTGAAGTAACACTAAATTCGCCACCAATAAGCAGATAAATTACCTCAGTGTTGATTGGGAGAGAGGTTTATTGGAAGCAACACGGAACGGAGAGCGACCCGCTTTAGCTTCCGAGCCAAGACGGAACGCAGCGCGGCGACCCGAACATGATCGGAGTATCGATCTGGCGGCGGCGCCAGCGGTCGATGCCATTTCGTTGTCGGAAAATTTTAGGGTTAACGTTCGATCCACACACTCCCCACTAGTGTAGGGTTCTACAACACTAAAACCCCGCTTAACTCTTCTGCTCATGAATGAACCCCCAAAACTAAACGGGCTTTTTAAAATCTGGGCTTTTTGAAATATGGGCTTTACCAAGTCCAGAAATGGGAAAGTGTTACAATTAACAAATATAAATGTATAATAGTATATAATACAAAAGATACAAAATATCCATCAATTTACAATTTATGAGATTATATACAAATAATTATATTGTGTTTGTGAGAATATGCCTATTTTTATATACTGATACAAAAATTATAAAAGTATATAATACAAAAGATACAAAATATTCATCATTTACAATATATGAGATTATATACAAATAATTATATTGTGTTTGTGAGAATATGCATATTTTTATATACTGATACAAAAAATAGATAACCATTAAAATTAACATATGTCAAATTTTAGTTTGTTTTCTATATTTTCTTTGACTTGTTTTTATTAAAGTTTAATAATAAATTTAAAAAATTTAGTCTTTTGATAATTATTAACTACCTAAAGGTTAGTTTTTCTTTTTTTTTTCAATAGTAGGTGGAAAGGTAAGGGAAGACTTAAAAAAAGAAAAATGTAATCCAACATGAAATACACTCTTATAATAATCTGTTACTTGCAGATTTTAATTCAAAAAAATAAAATTATTTTTGATTAACTATGACTAAAATATTGGTAATTTAGTTGATGTCCAAGCGTTTTCCAATTAATGGTAATATATAAATTTTTAATCGATATTAATACTGATTTAGTTGATGGTAGTGAAATTATTTTCAATCAATTTTAGTGATTTGTATATTAATTTTTTTTATAGAAGTTAATTAATGTTAATAGAAGTTATTTTTTTATATATTAAAATAATTATTTTTTGTCAATGTTTTGTAAGTAATATTTTATTATAAAAAGTTATTTTAGTTTTAAAAAAAATGGTTAAATTTAAAAAAAATGGTTAAATTTTAAAAAACAGTAACCTATAGTTAAAATTAGTAAACCGTTACTAAACTTGAAAAGTAAATGTGTACGCTAAAAAAATAATTCTCTTCGTATAGTATAGATATAAAAAAAATTTAATAAATTTAAATTATATTGTCAAATCAAATATTTGAAAGATATACTATTTAAATTTTAAGAAAATTATAAAATTCTGTTTCCATCCAATAAGTTTGTGAAAGGAAACCGGATCCAACATATCGGGTCAAACCGTTTGGGTTAAATGTTGGTTTTTTGAGCTTTTCTTCTCTGCCCTAGTGGTTTTCTCTGCAGAAATTTCTTGCTGGATAAGCATGGCGTTGTTATTCAAGGTACTTCTTACACTGCAACTGCGTAATCTGATTCAAAAGTTCTGTCTTTTTTTTTATTCCCTAATTTTCTACTCTGGTGAGTGTTTTAGGATCCGTCGAAGCTTTCGGCGTATCGAGACAGAAGATTCCCCGGAACGCAAGAGGATTTTGAGCATGCGCTTCAGAATTCAACCACCGTTTACGTTGGGAACATGTCGTTTTACACAACGGAGGAGCAAGTTTACGAGCTCTTCTCTCGCGCTGGGGAAATCAAGAAGATCATTATGGGTTTGGACAAGAACACCAAAACACCCTGTGGCTTCTGTTTCGTTTTGTGAGTATCCATTCCACTGTTAGTTGCAGCTATTCTGTATTAGTTGATGGTTCTTTCTGTGAGTGTGTTTGGATGAATGTATTATTTGACAGATATTATTCTCGTGAAGATACCGAGGATGCTTGCAAATACATAAGTGGGACGATACTGGATGATCGTCTTATTCGTGTTGATTTTGATTGGGGGTTCCAGGATGGTAGACAATGGGGTCGTGGGAGGAGTGGTGGCCAGGTAAATATCTAGTGTGTCTGGGTTTCTGCGGCTATACTTTTTGTTTCTTGGCTAATTGTAAATGCTTCTGTTCATTTGTTCAGGTCCGGGACGAGTATCGTACTGATTATGATCCTGATATCCTTTTAATTGTTTAGTATTGATTTGTCTGCAATTTGCTTTCTTGTGTGATTTGTTGTTTGCTTGATTTTCTGTACTACATAAATGTGGCAATTCTTGATGGTCAAAATACTGTAAGAATACCAACATGGGTGTGGCAATATCGAAAATAACTTTCTTAAAGCATGTGGTAAAGGGTTTGATTATTAGGTCATGTGTATAGAAGAGTAGCCCCTTAGATGAATTTGAGCATCTTGAAAGTTTAGTCTTTGGCTTTCATCCATTACATATCCCAAGTTCAAGAAAAAGAAAAAGATATAATAATTTGTCTAGTTCATGACTAATGTGCGTAATAGGTGTATATAATCTAGTTTGCCTTAGCTTTTATAATCTTCTCTGGTTTTGTATGCTCACATAATGGAGAATGCATTAGTTCTGTTATGTTTTCAGTGGATACTACTTTATATGGAGTCATGAATACTCTCATACCTTCAGTTAATCTTGAACTGGAAATTTTACTGCTAAATTATTCCTGAAGAATGTTATATACTAGTTTGTATGTGCTGTTGGAGCTAGGTCTCCTTTTAGTTTCCTTAATTCTACATACGTAGAGGAGGTTATGGGAAGCTGGTCCAGAAAGAGTTAGAAGTACAAAGGCAGCTTGTAGATTATGGCACTGGTTCTTTGGGTTCTTTTCCACCAGTTATTCCTAGTTCCTGTAAGTGACATCAAACTATACTTTGCACAGGTCCTCATTAGGAGCTGAGATCACTGAAAGTTTAATTTAAATATGTATTTTTCATTTAGATTGGTTTTCGTATTGCTAAATTATGCAGGACTTAAAACCTGCTGGTTTTTAAAGATATAACTATAGAATGTTCAAAATTATCCCTCTTCTGCATATGATAACCAAAATACCGTTGATTTAGGAGGGTAAAAAATTTAATCAGAAGTTGAGTCATGGCTGCAGTATTGAGCAGATGTTGTATGTGTATATAGATATAGTTGTCAATAATAGCACCAAATAGCAGCACTTTGCAGAATCACGTTGCAGAGTGGGTGGAGCATGCTACAACCGTTGAATAGCGTCACACTTTGCAGTAGCTGCCATGAGGCTGCAAAAACTGACAAACTAGCGCCAAAACTATCTGAGGGGGGCACAGAAACCTATTTGAATCGTGAAACATTACTGACAACATTTCCAGCATCTCATGCATTTTGTTTTTGGCCAACTATGACATTTGAATCCCCACTCCCCAGCCTTTGCTCTGGCCATTTCCTAGCAAAATTAAATGTTTGGTTCTCTCACCATTATCTTATTAATGACATAGATAAGTAATAAGTGTTCTAACTGGAATGTGTGTTCTTTTATGGTTTAATGTTCTTACTCATTGGGCCATGCCTCTGTTTTCATTGCTAGTTGGGCCTAACATTGCAGAGATTAGTTAATATTCAATATGAAGGAATTTGCAAAAATTGATACTTCAATAGCCAATATCATCCGCACTGTATTTCTCTTCTAATGATTAAGTTCAGTTCAGCCATATAAATGAGAAATTCAAATTCGCTGTGGAGAACTAAGTTGGGTAGCAACTAACTGTCTCTCCCAAGGTAGCAACATAATGGCTTGCCTGTTGAGTATAGTATGAATTAAAAAGATATCAACGAATTTTTTCCCACGTTTTGGTGCTCTTTTTACCGGAATATACTTCTTTTTTATCTTAGTGGTCCTTGGCATATTTTCGTTCAACATTCAATTAGATATTCCTTCAATTTAGATACCATATATATACTTTAAATCTGAAGAAAATACTCCCATTCAGGTGAGGATACCAGCTGTGTTAGTCACATTGGAACCAGCCTTCCCTTGTTCTGTTGACTGCCTTTTCTGTTACCTGATTCCTTCTTCATTATATAATTTCTGGTGATCATCATTTGCTTTGACTTTGTGTTCATATGAATTAAACCTTCGACAATTTTACTCTTGCAGATGGTAGACACGGTGGAGGTCATGGTCATGGACACGGTCATGGTGGTTCTCATCGCCATGGTAGAGGTAGTTCACACTTTCATCTCAAGGCCAGAGATTTTTTTTGGAAGCACTTAGACGTGATGCTGTTAGTGTTTTACCAATTAATTTACTGCTAATTTAAATTTATTTTGCCTCTTCGACTTGATAGATTACTATAGAAAGAGACACCGAGATGATGATCGCCACACACACGAGTCCTCAAAAAGAAATTCAGATCACGAATCTCGGAGGAACACTGACCATGAATCTAGACCGGTATTGATTCTCTACAATCTGAATGATTTCAGACAGACCTATATATGCTCGTAGTTTTTGTCATTAAATTTGTTTCATATCGATTACTTGATTCGATGTGGCAGGAAAAAAATCCACGGTTTCGTGAGAGTGGTGATTCTGATGATGACGAGGATGATGATAGAAAAAGACGGGCTTAACCAGAATTTCATACTTGGCCATGTTTTTTTAAATTATAACTTTCTACTGACATGATTATAAAGATGTATGTTGTCGTATATTACTTGTTACAAATTGCAAAGGTCTTGTTAATTTAACCCTACCTGATTCTAAGCTTGATATGGCGATGCTAATTTGTGTTTTCTATGAATTTTTGTCTGTTTTTGGCTACCAACATATTAATGAGATTTTGTTAAACCCTGTTCTAATCTTGTGCTCTATGGATAAAGATCTGATCTTGATCGTGCTTACCTGATTCTGTGATTAGGTGCTTGCATGAAAGTTAACATTTAGCATTTTAGCGAGTGAATGATTGAGAAATATTTGGCTTAAATTCATTTTGATCATTTAAATTTTTGAATGTGTAAATAACTAATAGCATTATGAGTGAACACGTTGACATTTTCTGTTTGAATTTGGATTGCATATGAACAGTGAACTATAATTGTTTAATTTTGAAATTTCGAAGACTAAATGTTTAATTAAATTTGTATAGGTATTTAAATTGTATGTTTATGGAATTATTGGGATTAAAAGTTAATTTAAGTGAAAATATTTATATTTTAAGTAATTAAAATTATAATACACAGTATCCTTTTAAAATTATAATAACTAATTTAAATAATGATATAAATTTATCTTAATTATTGATTTTTTTACACGACCAAAATTTAATCTTGAGATAGTTATAAAAATATTAATTGAAGATACATCAACTATAAACTAATGCTCCTCATTAGCTTTCTAAAAATAATTTTAAGTTTGCAATTTGTACACCTCTTTAAGAGCATGAGAAGAAGCAAGGACATTTACAGTGAACCGCGTTCTCACTTTTTGAGATGAGAATTATTTAATATAGGCTTAATTCATCTTTTGGTCCTCTAATTATGATGTCGGGTTCATTTTGGTCCCTTAATTTTGTTGAGGTTCAATTTAGTCCTCCAGTTTTTTAAGGAGGTTCAATTTTGCCCTCGAAGGTAATAGGATTAGGGTTGGAAGGAAATAGGATTAGGGTTGCGAAGGAAAGAGCGAACACAAGATCAAATTGGGGAAAGTGGTGGAGAAGAATAACCAAAACGAAGAAGGATTCGAAGGTTTGCTGTCGTGTTGGCTGTGGCTTGCCGTGGTCGTTGCCAGTTCGAAGGTTAGTTTCTGCGGTATTTGCGTTATGAAGCGAATTGACTGTGTATTTGTTTCATTTAACTTATTTATTGTTGAAAGTATGTTGTTTATGAGGGTTTTTGGTTTTGTGTGTGATTTTGTTTGTTTATATGGTGAGTGGGTTGTGGTCCCGTTTCTTTTTCGTCAGTGGGTTGTGAGACGAAATATGGTTGCAATATGGTGCTCCATCGTGAGACGAAAAGCCACCACCCTGAGAGGAAAAGCCACCACCATGATTGGATGAGCTTGGATTTTGCGATCCCCGCGAATTACACGACCAAGAACAAGAAGACTGCCCTCTCGACATCATTCACGAACAACATCCACCAAATGAAGGAGAACTCCCAAACAAAGAAGATGAATCGTGAAATTAGGGTTCACCAATTCTCCCTCAATATAATTCATTGCCACCTCATCACAGTACATTCATGCTCAGATATTAAAAAACCTGCCACGTTTTTGTTCCAAAGTGACACAGGCGCACTATTCTGACGCCGTTTAACCAAAGATAACGGGAGGGACCAAATTAAACTGTTTTAAAAAACTGGAGGACTAAATTGAATCTCAACAAAATTAAGGGACCAAAATGAACCCGACATCATAATTAGAGGACCAAAAGACGAATTAAGCCTTTAATATACTAGTTGCAGATTAAAAAAAAACACAGCGATCATTAATCTGTGTTTGTCAAAAAAAAAATGAGAATGTGAAAAATAGTGAACAGTAATATTAAATGAATGTAATACTTTTTTGGTGTCAAAGTACACTACTTAGTAAATTATTTTTTTAATTTTTTTTAACGTGAGAGTGGTCTTAAAGAAAAAAAAAAAACATAGGATTCTGCTTGTCTCAGAAGATTTTAGTAAAAAAAGAAAATTACATTTTTCTTCTTCTATACTGTAATAGTTTTAAGGGCATTTTGAAACTTTTATTATGGTAAAGGATTTTTTGGTTTTTTGTTATATTTTTCGTATTTATTTATCTAAAAAACCCCTTGTTATTACGAAATTCAATTAAATTAGACCTGTTTGGGTGATTTAAGTTTAAAAACCTTCGAAACATAAACCGGACATGGAAATCATATCATAATGGTATGATATCTTTCAACTTGATATGACAAACTTTCTGAATTCATATTCAAATTAAAGAATAAATAGTTTAATTGTTCAAAAATCACTTTTAATAGCTTTTTTAATTATAATGAGTTTATTTTCCAATTGAAGAAAAGTCTGTAAAGGAATTCTTATGACTCTATTTTTGTTTTAATTACAGTCGAAGAATAAGCAGTGATAAGTTAGTCATCTATGGAGAACGATTTGTTATCTGGAACTAAGGTGGATAAAGAGAACTTGTATATTTGTCTCCAATATTTTGTGGATGATACCTTCATTTTCTCATAGCCTAAGTAAACTCTTACAAAAGCTCCTTAGGTGCTGAGTGTTCATAATTTTGTGGTAAATAGTTATGTCAATCTTCTGATTATGTTTGTCTTCGTTTGACATCAGTGCTTTAGAAACCAAAGGAATATACAAAGGGATTGTGTATCATTGTGCAGAAATTGTTACTAGAGATGTATTATATAATAAATAAAGCTAATTCTAAAAGTCACAATTAAATGAAATGGTTAAATACTTCGAGAGTTTATCAAATCAAGAATGAAAACGTGAAATGAAGTGCAGCTTTGTAAATATATTTGCAATCTAATAAAGTCGAAAGGATTGTGCAGAAATTGTTACTAGAGATGTATTATATAATAAACAAAGCTAATTCTAAAAGTCACAATTAAATGAAATGGTTAAATGCATCGAGAGTTTATCAAATAAAGAATGAAAACATAAAATGAAGTGCAACTTCGTAAATATATTTGCATCTAATAGAGTTGAAGGAATACATGATAAAAATATAGTGACAAGTTGAAGACAATTACAAGTAAAATGACAATCAGTTTCAACATGATTGATTCGTTCATGAAAACCTTTCGTTGTGACTTTGTGAATAGATACACTTCTAATGATTTGACCACTTTACTTGCTTCTAATGGAAGTATTTATCAGATCTCTATAGTGAATGGTATAAATGTATGAAGAGAATAAGTGTGGAAACTTGTTTTGGAGATGAGTGAAAGTTGTTGTCTTGGAAGCAGAAGAAAATGTCATTTAGTGGTTGAATGTGTTTAATAAATTCAACCTTGTCATCTTTGCCAATGTTTTTCTATCATCTTATAAGGTGCCTAGTAAAGTGGCAAAATTCATTTGAAGAATGAAATGAGAATTCTTGTGGAGTGGAATTAAGGATTAACGTGTACCTGAGATAAATGGAAATAAATTGCATCCTGATGTAGAAGGAAATTTGTATATGTTTGATACAAATATCAAATAATGTTTTGTCATATAATATAATAAGGCATTAAGTTTTGTGCCTTGAAATTGTTACATGAAGACAGAAAGCTATATAGTTTCCAATTGGTAAAGTACTTAAAAGAAAAAGTAAAACCTCACACTGCACAAATGATAACACTGCATACTTTCCATCACTTTGATCTGCAGAACATGAAACTGTGCAAGATCAAGGATGAAAGGAGAAATTAAATCGTAAAAATTATCTCATAACTTAGTATTTTCCTTTCAATGTGTAAGCCTTGAGTTTCTCCCACTCTCACTCTTTCACCACACAAAAATACAAAAGCTAAAAACACTCAAGGCGTGTAACCTTGTTCTCGCTGCTGCTTCTCGTACTCTTCCATGGTGTCAAACTCATTCGGATACTCACTTTTCTCACGATAACCTTCATTTACAGCAGAATTTCCTCTCTCTGATTCGTACCCATTAAGGTTATAATTCTCATTAACACTGTTCACATTATAAGAGTACCTACCATTCTCCACGAACCTAGTGTCACTCATTCCTTCTCTCTTCCCCTTATAGCCATTGCCGTTATAGTTGTTGTTCTGGTAATTTCTCTCGTCATTGTTGAAGTTGCTGGCGTAGCCACCAGTGTATGTGTTCCTGTACTCTTCGTTATTGTTGTCATCGATGCTAAACTCTTCATCATTGTTGTCATCGACGCTAAACTCTTCATGGTTGTTCACATTGTTTCTGAAGTTTTCATACTTGCTGTCATTGTTCCCGAACTCTTCATTGTTGTTGGCATTGTTTCTGAACTCTTCGTTGTAGTTGACATTGTGTCTGAACTCTTGATTGTTGTTGGCATTGTTTCTGAACTCTTCATTGTTGTTCACATTGTGTCTGAACTCTTCATTGTTATTGTCGCTGCTGCTGCTGTAGAAGTTGGTTTTGGGGTAGCCTTTTTTGTAGCTCTCGTCATTGAAGTCTTCATTGAGAAGCTCAAAGTTTGTGGTGGTAGGAGTGTCCTTGGTGGGAGAGTATTGGTTATAAGAGCCCCTACCATAGAGACCATACCCCTCTCCACTTTCTGAAAATTCAGGCTCTGGTGCTGGCCCTGATGGTATTGTTGACCCAATTGCTTGTTCAACCGAAGGTGCTGGTGCTGATGCTGGTTCGAGTGCTGGTGCTGATACTGGTTCAAATGTTACTGGTGCTGGTGCTGATGCTGGTTCAAATGTTACTGGTCCTGGAGCTAACGCTGGAGATTCAAGTTTAGTTTTTTGGAGAGGGTCTTTGACATTATAGATGGTTCTGAAATGGGAGAACAAGCTGAAAACCTTGCCTTTTCTGGCTTGAATTTGGGGTGAGATGAGAAGCAGAAAGAGCAAAAAGAAAGATAATTGGTTTCCAAAAGAAGCCATAGTGTGGAATGAGAGTGAGGGGTGAGTGTTTGTTGGGTGATTTTATAAGCTGATATACATTAATGGCCGAGTAATTATGCGGGGATTGTGGAAGGGAGAAGAATGAGTGTGAGTGTGGGGTATTATGATGATGACTTCTATGGCATGCTGCATGTGCAAAGGTTTGAGAATGGCACCATTACCATGGGAAACACAAAGATGTGTAGCACTGAGAGAAAATTAAGGTCCAAGTCAAAAGTAGCATCTTATTTTTTTCCTTTATTTTTTGTTGTTGCTGTGATGAGTCCTTTTTCCCTTTGAATTCCAAATTAATTTGGTGCCAGCCTCCTTTTTAAGGCAATTATGATGAAAACTGAAGTTGAAAATAAAGAAGGTTGGAAGTGGGAGTTTGAAACTTTGAAACAAGGTAGCCACTTTACTTCTTTTCCTCCTCAGACATTCAAATGTGAAAAATTCCTTAAAACACTGAGACTCGTTTGTACAATTGGTATTTGTATTCTTAATAAAACCACACAACATAGCAGTTTAGTTGGTCTTAAAAGTAAAATTTACTAGTTTAAAATCAGGTAATTATGATGCAAAGAGGCTAATGTTTTAATATTATTTTATATTAAATATTTAACCCTAGTTCAACAACAATTAAACCTTAAACTATGTCATTTTTAATTATCAATGCCGGCTGCAATTTTAAAAACCAAATTATTTGTTGTTGGGTCACATTTGTCTTAATTTGAAGATGGTCCACGTACATGCAAAGCACTACGGCAGCTGAAAAAGAAAAAACAATGATACTTTCATACTTTATTACAATAAAACAATAATGTTTTTTATCAACATTAGTAGTTAGAGGAAGATTTGAATTTCCGACCTCTCCCATTATGTCTTCTAAATTCACTAAACTAAATTTATATCTCTAAATTGTTAATAGAGGGAGTTAAATCTGCTACCTTCTCCCATCCAATTTTATTATTTAAATACTTTATTATGCAATGTGATCTATATATTAAAAATTTAATTCAGAAAAGAAAAAAATAAGATTAATAATATCAAATTGATTCTAATTTAACCTTAACTAAAAAAAAACTATATTTTAAACTAGTGTTGACAAATTGAATGATGGGTACTGTTTAAAAAAATTGATAAACACAGAAATGAAAAGAAAACGTGGTAGCATTTTCGGGGTTTGTTGTTTATTTAAATGGGGAATATAAGAGGCAATGAAGGGTGTAGATAATGAAGCAGATTTAGTTACACCAACCCAGTGGACTTTTGTAATTAATCAGTGTTTGAAAAAGGTATTAGAAAAAATGATGCAAGATAGGGTATGGCGTTTGCTTAAAGAATAATGAAATTGATTGATTTTGGGAGGAAAATTGGTAAAGTTAGCTGAATGAGTAACATGATTAGGTAAAAGCAAGTGATGTTGGATTGGAGTTGGAGTGATGTTGAAGGGAGAGTTTGTTTAAGCGTGGCGCGATGAACGGAGAGAAATTGTAAAAGCAAAATTGGGATGTGGACATGGACAAACACCAAGTACCCAACATCAACATGTCTTTTCGGATGACTAGGTGGAGACACTTTGACTTTCTATTTCATGTCTGACCGACAAATTAGGATAATTTATGGAAACATGCAACTTTTTGGGCGTTTTTTTAGTCTGAATTTTTTTAAAATATTCGAATAATTTTTAATTTTAAAATATATTAAAATTATCTTTAAAATATTAAAATAATATGTTTTTAATGTTTAACTGAAGACAACACAAAAATTTCAGAAAAAATTGGATACCGCTTCTTCCTGGACTGCATCTTCTATATTTAAAAATTTCATTTTTTTTATTTTAAATTCTGAAATTCACAATGAAAAGATTTTAAATTACACGATTTAAAATACAAGTTTTATGTTTTTTATTTTATAATTTAAATTATAAAATAAAAAATGTAAAATAATGTATTTCAAACTATCCCACGTATAAAATTTGTATTTTGGATTGTGGAAGGAGAAACTATGAAGGTGCATGAAGCCCCAAATTTTATGCTGGAAATAGATACATGGGCTTTATGTCAGGGGCATTCAAAGCCCAAGCTTTCCTTTTATTGGGCCTAAATACTTTTTTTATGGGCCTCCGCCGCCTCCACTACAACGAGTCTCCATTGTGCTACTGTTTTTTTTTTTTTCGAACAAATTTCAATTTAATCGTGTTTGATGATAAAAAGATCTGTAATGGTTGATGTATGTATAATAAATATATCTGGATATTAAATATATGTATTTTAATTATATGTTTATTGACAGAATGACTACTATTACCATGATATCTAATCATTAGATATTAACTATTTAATTATTGTTAGTAAATTTTATTTGAATATTTAAAAATATAGTGATAAAAATAAAATTATTGATAAAAAATATTAATTATTAGATAATTTTTAGAATTTGAATATATATTATTTTGATTTATCAAATTAAACATGTTTTTAAGAAGGTTATTTTTTTTAAAACTTCTATTTTATGAACGAATTTATTTAAATTTTAGAAAGGTCAATTTTTTTATACAAATATTTAATTATGTAATTTACTTTAATTATGTTTTAAAATTAATATATATATATATATATATATATATATATATATATATGTGTGTGTGTGTGTGTTTTTTTTTTCATAAATACTTAATAAAAGAAATAATTTTTGGTAGGATAAATAATAAATAGATACTACTTGTATTTATCCCACTTTTCATCGCTGGATAAATTTTATTTTTAATAGTTTTACATTATTTATTTCCTGATTTTGGATTAGTCATGAAAGAGGCGTCACCGCAAAGACAAAATCTCATTATTGTTATAGAAGAGAAAGAGACAAAATGATCATTTTAAAGAATTAAGGACACGAGAAGAAACATGGGATGCAGAAAAGAAAAACAATTTTTTTCTATTCTTTAAGTTCAAATGTTTCAAAGGTGTACTTGAACCACACCAAAGTATATAAAATATAAAATTTGATAGCTATGATGCATAGATACGATACGTGTATCGGATATGACATGTATCCAATATGTCGATATGTTTATTTTCAAAATAATAAAAATATTGAAAAGTGTATAATAATTCTTAAAAACATAATAAATATATAATTTTTAATGTGTGAATCTAAATTTTCTAATTAAAAACCAATTATTTTAGTAATCAAAATCTGGTAGCTAATATTAGTGACCAATTTAAAACCCAATTTATAATTGAATCTATTTTAATTATCAATTCAGAAATCAATTAAATTTTTTTGAAACTATTGTAGTTGTCAATTTGGTCATTATATAGTGACTAATTATTTTTTGTCATTAAAATTGGTCATTATTCAAATATTTTATTATAATGTACTACAAATTTATAAAGTATTGATAAGCTTGATAAATACTTGGTATTTAAGCTTATTAACCTCTCTTATTTGTCTTTATTTCATGTGTTTGGTGTTTATTTCTTAGATAGTTTATTAGTATTTTGTGTTTTGTTTAGTTAGAAGTATTTTTCTTTTCTTAGATTATTGTATAGGTAATTGTATAGGAAAATGGAAGACCACAAAGTTGTCTGTCAGGACCATCTCGCCCAGCCAAAGCCCCCCACTCGCCCAGCGAGAAGTCTGTCTCGCCCAGCGAGACACAACAGTTGTGTGACAGTTTAGTGATCTCTCACCCAGCGAGAGATAGGGCTCGCCCAGCGAGCAGACTTTTTTAGTTGGTTAAGTTTCGAGAATCAAAGGAAAGAAGTTAGTTCTTTTTGTTGTGGAAACGCAGAAAAACTAAAAAGCTTCGGTCAAGGGCACCTTGTGGATGAAATTACAGCGAATTCTTCCATCTATTCGTGCGAATTCATCAAATTCGTATGTTTTAGATGATTAGGAGTAGCTAATCTCTATTTTCATTAGGATTGGATGTAATGAATTCATACACTATGTGACTTTTCCTATGCAATATGATTTCCTTCGTATTCAATTGTTCTATCTTGATTATTAATGTGTATGATAGGAATATTATGTTCTTTGTTGTTACTAAATCATTGGAAAATGAATTTGGAACTAGACATGGATAAAACATCCCAAGAGTTATGATCTAGGAATAGACATTAACTCTTGGTCATTGTAGAATTGTGATCTTAATGCAAAGTGTATGCTAAAATGGCTAAGGAATTAGAGTTTTAAGATATGATTTAGAAATTGCTTCTAAGGGATTAGAGTAAGTATGCTTTTAACATGAATGTGAGTACGAAGAGATGTATATATTGTGTAGCGTTACATTAATTCATGAAATCCAATCCTAATGATGCTCTTTATCGAATCACATCTTCATTTTTATAATTTTGCATGCTTTATTTTACATTGAATTAAAAATGTTTTTCACAATTGCTAAAACTAGTAAATAATCACAAATAGATTAACAAACACAAATCCCTTGGAAAAACGACACTTGGACTACCATTTTACTACTTGAAACGAATTGATATATTTGCCAATAAGTTAACAAGTATATATTTCATTGATAAGTATCATTAAAGTATCTTAAAGTATCGGACACGATACGTATCGAACCCAGCTACATGACAAGTTGAAATATCGGTGCATCATAATTTGGCAGAATTATAGGGAGAAGATAACTTTTAAAATAAGCACAAGACATAAGGTATATTAATTTTTTTTAATATTCTCCTAATCATTGATTAATTTTTTAAGGGATTGAGATTTATTTAAGTATGTAACACTAAAAAAACATATAGTGTTTATTAGTAGTGTATTTCTAGAGGTTATACTAAACTGTTAAAAAAAAACTCTGAAAATAATTTAAACCAATGCAAATTTTATAGTCTATTCGTTTCTATATCACAAACATGTGTTTCGCTCTTTCACTAAAAATCACGATTTTTCCTCCCCCATCCCCACCAATTGGGGAACTATGGTCTTCAACAAAAGAAACCCTTGCTTGTTAAATCTAAATATTTTACGATATTAACAGTGTCACAATACATTCTTCATTTTAATTATCCGAGGGAGAAAAAACAGTCATATAACCATTCAATTGTGCAATTTGCTTATTGTAATAATTATTGATCTCACTGGGTTTTAGTGGTATTGGCCTTCGTATATCAGGTATTATTAGTGGTACAAATACGAAAGCTAAGTCACAGTTTATACTAACTAAAAGCTAAAAAGTCTACCAAATTAAGAAGAAAAATATGTGACAGTACTTGCTGAAATTCCTCATCATTTATTTTAGTCTCGTATATATTAACTAACACTAATAAAAAATCACAGCCTTTAATCTCACATTAATACTAGTGGTACATGAAGAAGAAGGTTCCAAAAGTTATATATATATATTTATTTTTCTCTCCCCTCTTAGTATAAACTAGAAACAAAGATGCAGATTCTGGCATAGAATACATGGAAGAGAACTGAGAAGTCGTCGAATTAGGGTTTTGAGGCCTTCACACTGGATTTCAAGCACAAGAAGGAGGGATTTTGGGAATCCCTTGTCTTTGTAGTTCACCCATTACACCATCAAGGGCTGGACCTTTAAGGCCAAGTGGTAGTGGCAACCATGGTTTTGATAAAACATCACTAATAGCTGCATCTATGCTCTCCTTTGACTGTCAAAACAAACATGCACACATAACTTAAATTAACCATGCAACATTATTTTTATAAAATATTGACCTGTGTCGTGTGTGAAAGGAAAAATGGAATTAACTCGTCGCCTATGTTGTGAATCCAATTAATAGAACTTTGGATTTATAGACACGGACCAACGATGAGAAAGAGAGAATGACAGAAAGTCAAGTAAGAAAATGACAGAAGAAATTAATAGAGACAAAAAAAAGGAAGAAAATTCCGTGATTTAATTTGTAAGCATGCAAACATTTTCACACTCAAAAATAACTTAGGTTTAGTATATATATCATAAGTAATAATTTCGTGGAGTGAGTTTGATCTTTCAAATAAAAATATATTTTATTTCAAAATACGATTAAAATTTGTTTTTATTTTAAAACCAATGTAATTAAAAAAAAAAAAAGCTATTGATTGTTAAATTTAGAAAAAAAATCCTTAATATGTACAAAGCTGTATCATAACATAAATAACATTTGCTATAAGTAAGATACTTTTTTAGTACTAATCATAGTTTTTGTTTATATCTATATCTGGAAATTCTATACTTGACTAAGTCTTTTAAATGAAAGTTAATAACTGTACTATTTACTAGATTAGTTTGTTCTTGATTAAAAAATAAAGTTGGCAAAACAAAAGAATTGACATTTTTTTTGTTTTTCCATTGAATGAGTTGGAATTACCGGATGAAAATCGAGGAGGGGACGAGGTGGTGGTTGGCCATGGGTGGTGGCTGGGATGCCAATGCCTGGATCTACTATTTGGAACATTGCATGGTGTGGTGGGATGCCCGGAACAGTTTGAGACCCAAATCTCTGCAAGTTATCATTCTACAGTGAGTGAACCACCATTTTCATAAATTGTATACAGTAAGGTTCTTCTCAGAAGGATCCAAATTTAGAAGGAGAAGACAACATAGGTGGTTCCAAAAAAGTAAGGTCAATAGTTACCGTGCTTGTCAGAGGCTGTGGAAAACACGGTGTTCCTGGGGTTGGTGCGTTTGGAGCCTGCAGTATCAAACAAGAATAAACCTATTAATTTAGGTAGACAAACACAAGAAATAGGGGCAAGTTGGTTGTTTTTCAGAAACTTTAAGAGCTTTTCTTGTCCTATATATTCCAATACAATGAATCAGGCATACAGTTATTGCCAGTTGAATGTGATTGTGTTTCGAGTCAACAGTGTTTGAAAGAATTTTCAGAGTATAAAGAGTTAACCCGTTGATGCTGGTGCCAGTAAAGAGGGTCCGGAGGCGGCGGAGATGGAGCTGTTCGCGGCGGCCATGCCGGCGGAGACGGTGAATACGGGAGATGTTTAGGCCACATGTGCATGAAGGACTGGTCCATGGTGTGATGCCCCCATACATGGAAAGGTCTGAAATGGTGCATTGGTGTCATGGGAGGGAAACCCATGGTGGGTGCAAGCCAAGGGTTCACGTCTCTCTTTCCTCCTCCTCCTCCTCCTCTACCTACACTTGCTCCACCTATGAATTGTTTCCTTTGACTCCACCTTGCTGCTTCAGCTTCACGTGCTAGCAAATGCTTCCTATGAGATCGATATTTCTGTCACCAAAATTGCATACTTTAGAACCCTCTTTCATAAAACTAAACTCTTTCTCAATTCATAGGGTTCGTGTTTCTGATATAAGATCCTTGTCAAAGTTCTTAGTAAATTTAATTTCTACTGGGATGTGTCAAGTTCTAATAACAGCACAGTATCTCGCTAAATGTATAACAAACCTTACTACTCTAGGCATAAATTTGAATCTATGTGATACGCAAATTTAATTAAATTTCAAAAGTTTTCATATCTAAAGAAAGAAACTAGCTATCTTTAATAATAATTACTGTTTCTAGAGAAGCATAATCTATTTTTCATTTTTTTTGTGTTGACTCTTGAGTCACTGGTTTGAAAGTTATGGAAGAGAGAGAGAGAGAGAGAACAAAGTTGAAGAATATGTACTTGAAGGTGGCTGGCAATGTTATGGCGAGTGAGACAGTCAATTCCCATAATCTCCAAAATCCTCGAAGGCACGGCCTTATCCACTCCTAGCTGCTCCACTGCTTGCACGAATCGCCTGTGCAATTCTGGGGTCCAATCCACCTTCACGCAACCCAAGAAAAAACACAAACTAAACTCATTACTACAGTACAATACATCAAACACTAAATGCATTTTCACTTTAACTTAACTGTGTATGAACTTTCCTGGAATTACCCTAAACAAAATATGAATTAATGACAACAATAATAACAACCTACCTTCACCTTTCTCTTCCCTTGCGGATTATTCCTTGAATGCGTGGATGACTTTCTTCCTTTCTCACTTTCCTTAGGGGATGGATTCACCACCACTGAATGAGTTGATTCATCACTTTTGCTTGCTATCTCTTCCCCTCTACTAGACCCGGAATTCGAACCAGAATCAGAAGAAAAATTGGCTGCTATAATCTCATCTTGTTTCTCCCTAGTATTCTCATTCCTGTCATCAGATTTGTTATTTGCTACTGAAACTGACGAGACTATCTCCGATTCCTCGCTGAGGGAAAACTCGGCAAGCATTTCGGGGTCCATCTCCAGATCTGGCAAGACATCTTCATCATCGTTGATTCCCATGAAGAGATCATCAAAGTTGATGCTTTCAAGCAAGTTCCCTTCTGATAAGTCAGCAAAGTCATCGGTTCCAATAGAGAAGCTCTCCATCTCCCCTTGCTCTTCATCTCTTGTGCTCCTCAAAGGTGACACCGCCAGCATGAATATTAATCTAGATTTCAACCTTCGAATGAATGAATTTATATATATAATAACAAAAGCAAAACAAAACTCCACTTAGTGTTCACTGTGCATGAAAATCTTCACAGCTGAGGGTTGCAATAGAAGATGAATTAATTAGTTTGAAAATGTCTGTGTTGCCTTTTCTGGAAAGCAAGAGTGTGTGAAGAAGAAGCTGGCTGGGATCTCTCTCCACCACAACTTAGCTCTGAGTATCAAAACACAAGTATTTTCATGGTTTTTTGGGGGCGTGTGCTACTTGCAAGGTTGGTCTACATTAATATATTATATAGTATATTTTTATTTGTGGATGCCCTTTTTTGGGTACCAAGGAAATTATATAAACAAAAATATATACAGTATGCTAATATAAGCATTACAGAAATAAATGCAGATGATAGGTACAAGAGAAAAAAAAAGGTTAAGTTAAAAATATGCGCCAAAGTATTTGCAAAGAGATGCGCATATATGCAATCATGGACATTTGGTAATTTTAGTCAGAAAAACCCTATTTTCATGGAACTTTTTCACAACAGGATTTTTACAGTTAGTTAAATTCTCTTTTCTATTGTCCATACATATGTATTATGAAAAAGTGGTGTAAAAATAGTCCAATATTCTGTAATGGATATGTATGAAGAGAGAGTGATAGAAGGTATATCTGTCACTGTGTTAGAAGATGAAACAGTTCAGTGGAAGTGAAAGTGATGTAAGGTATTGTGATGTTGGTGGAGAAATTGACCTGTTGTACATTTTTGTTCTCTAAACCGATAAGGTTTATCTGTAGTTTCCTTAATAATCAAATATTTGAAAAGCTGTATAATTGGATAAGCTCCTCATTATGTGACTTCCCAAAGCTGTTAACTAGCTAGGTAGACCCCATATTACACTTCACTATGGCCACTTGATGACTTGCAGAGAAAATTATGAACACCAATATAGATTCGTAAATTGACTATGCCAATGTTTCCAATCAATACACAAGACTTGAGAGTTCCTTTGGGTTGGAATTTTCCAAAATTAGGGTTCATGAAATTCACTTTGATTCATGAAACGTAATTCCAAGTTGTGTCTTAAATTAATTTGACTAACATGTACTTACATTTGAATTAATTGATCTAAAGCCTATTTTATGTACATCTTCATTTTTCTCCCCAATCTTAACACGGGAGGTGCTGAATTAATTATTTTTCTTGACGAAATACAATTATTTATCTCAAAAGAAATAAAATAATAAGTGTTTATTGAAAATAGAATAATTATTTATTACCTTTATTCAATGATAAAGATAAGAGAGATTTTATAATAGATATAATTAGAAATCTCACATGGAAACCTAGTTTGGTATTAATTAGTGAAGCTTAAAATAATATTTTAGAACGACATTATTAGAAGTTAATTATGATTATTGAGTTTTTTTCTTGTAGATACTTAACCTACAAATTTATTAGTTTATGATATATAGTCAATGTTGAAAGAATATATATTAGAATTTTTGTATTGATTAATAATATACTTTTTAAAAAATGTACATAAGGGGAAGGTAAGGGGCATGGATAAATTTTATTTTACTAACTAGCTTTTAAGATTGAATTATGTATTAATCCAAATCTTGAGAGATATATTTTTTTTTTATTAAATTAGTGATATAAAATATAGTATACAATTTATTGTAAATGCATGAAAAAATTTAACGTATAGTTTAATAATCAATTATCTATTTAGTATATATAAGAATAAGATGTAATATTTTAAAAATAAAAATTAACATATACTTTTGAACGATTGTTGCATTAAATTAATTTTTCGACTTTGACTCTTTTACCAACTTTTAAATCTCTTAAATGGAGTGTTTATCACTATATCAAAATACAGAATTAATAGTTAGAATACAATTCCATTTAATTACTATGATTTGACAGTAAGTAATTCATCTGAACTTTGTAAAAAACAATTACCTCATGCAACAACCTCATTCTCAAAAATTGTCCCACTAAAAATGATACTCTTCACAGTTTTGACTCTATCTACCTAACATACGGCGTAGGACAATTGTGTAACCACAACAATTCTTTGTGTTGTCTTTTATTTTTTATTTTTTTCACACATGTTTAATGTCTACGAAGATAGGTAAAACGCAATAATTTTAAAGCTTCTTGAGAGAGTGGATATAGGAAGCGTATAATAGGTTGATAATGTAATGATTTTTGAACTAAGAAGAGGTTTGTGTTGGATTTAAAAAAATTAAATACTAATTAGTGTAATTTCGAATAGATTTTAGGGACACTGTTAGTGTAATTTCCACTAATTATCATTACATATAGTTTATTATGACAAACAAAATGAGTTAAAATTTAAAAGAGAACTATGAAATTGAAAAGACACTAGCTAATAATCATACATAAGTTTTGTAACCGAAGATATCAAAATAACGCAAGAATAAAATGAAAGGTTGAAAAGAAAGTTGAAAGATATACTTATATAAAGAGAGAATAATATGTAAGAGTGTGATTAGATATTGAAAGTTTAATGTATGGATAGAAGAAAATTGATTCTTAATTTCATATTTGTTTTAACTTGGAGGAACATAGTTATAATAGTGCAAAAGATGATGATAAAATATTTTATATATTGATTTTATGCCTGATATCTGAATGGCATTGGGATTTAAATTAGGCATGAAAGTGAAAGCATGTGGATGAAGGGACCATTGAGGGGAACACTTATTTTTGCTTCACTTAATTGACATACTTTGTTAGTACTATGCAAAAAAAGACACAACTGTCTTTACTCTCATGGTCCTCGGCGTAGAAGGACACAAAAACTGTGTTGGCTCCTCAAAGTAGAAAAAAATAATTGCTTCTGCGATTTTCTCCATCCAACGGTGTCGTTTTCACTGAGGTCCCCACACATTTTCTCTCACACAATCCAAAACCTTGCAACTCACACAGACCCACCTCAATAATTCAACTCTCTCAAACATTAATTAATACATACATATATATCACTCAATTTATTAAGACATTATTTATAGCCCACAGCTTTCCCTTTTCAACTTTGAATCATCCAATAATGATATTTCTGCACTGCCCACATGGGATACATATTCATGGCAAAAATGTACTTCTTTCAAAACCTTCTTCACAAATATATATATTTTCTTTCAAAAAGGTGGTAAAATTAGAGGTTATGTTGTACACGTCACCGCCACAAACTGCAACTGGTCTCACCCTATTATAGTTACTTTAACGTCACAAAATCTCTTTAAAGGAGCAAATTTGTGTGAATTTAAATCCAATTCATTCTTACCTAATTCTGTCAATTTAAATTGTTTTTATTAACTACATGTGTTCCACTTTTTTTAGCAAAATTTATTAAACTATAAAATGATTTTTTTTTCTTAAAAATAATTATAAAAATAAATTATTTGAATAATTTTTTATTGTATAAATAATTTTTTATTGTAAATAATTAATTAAATTTTAAAAAGTAATTATCGAGAGGTGAAATGTAAATAATAATTGTAAATAACTTTTTTATTATGAATAATTATTTTAATTTAAAAAAAATGTTACTAAAAGGTGAAACTGAAAAGGAATGTGAAGTTTCAAAAGAGAAATCATTTTTATATAATAGAAATAGAATAGGTAGTATGTATGTATATATATAGCCAGACCATCGGTCAGGCGGTCCAAAGACAAGCGGTCGCAGGCCATCTGTCACAGGCGGACGATTCCTTAGGTTGTTGGCAATATTTTCGGAGTGCTTTAAAAGAGCTTGCGATCGAATAGCTTCCGCGTTCATTGCAATTGAACTTTGTCTCCACACTTATGGAGATAACCGCCAGGATGCACGGTCCTCCGGACGGGCGGCCGCATCAAATTTGAATTAGTAACCTAAAAGTAAATTAAAGTAATACAATTGAGTCATGATTAAAAAAACTCTAATCACGGGTCCATGTCAAAAACTATAAACTATAAATAGGAGTTCAAGAGAAGTATGTGAGAACTTTTCACTCGCATTTATTACAACATTAATTGCACTATCCCGATCGGACTTGAACCGACTTAAGTGTCGGAATCTTTTAGACACGTACCCCGAGACCACCAAACGTATAAAGACAGAGAAATCGAACGGGAGAAAGAACGAAACAGCGAAAGGTGAGTGTTGGACAAAAGGACTTAAAGGATTTAAAGGACAATTTGAATGTTTGAGATAGGTGTTTGGTCCCTATACCCGAAACAAAATATATATATATATATATATATATATATATATATATATATATATATATATATATATTTTTTTATATATTTTTTTTTTATTATATATTTTTTTTTTATATATA
>Ga0099822_1001097_pt1 | contig 30015 bp, 22 predicted proteins | sample CowpeawhiteBW_FD_76839 | JGI IMG/M metagenome (GOLD analysis project Ga0099822, IMG submission 76839) | Root nodule microbial communities of legume samples collected from California USA - Cow pea white BW | ecosystem: Host-associated > Plants > Roots > Nodule | place: USA: California | collected... | reverse complement strand
ATATATAGTGTGTGTGTGTGTTGGTGCAGAGATAATAGGCACTTCCTAATTTTTATGTTTAAATAATTGGACCGAAAACTAAAGAGAGAAGATTGCTGGAATGATTCTTGTTATACCTCATTAATTACTAATGAAGTAGTTCTTTTTTGTGCTTCGTTTGGAGCTTCAAAGTAATAATTTTATGAGCTTCAATTGGAACTTCCGAGGTAAAAGGCTGTAGCCTGTAGCACTCCCAACAAGGTGACACCACCAATACCATTTCTACATTTTACTTACAAATATTTGCATATAATTCAGATTCTTTTCTTTAAAAAAAATCAAAATTTTCTGATAAAACTTTCAAAAATATATGTAATTTTCGGTAATTAATTAAAGAAAGATACAATTGACGTTCAATGTGGGGAGAATGATTTATTAATTTATTTTTTAAAAAAGTCAAACTCAGGCAGCATTGCTGATAAACAGGATCCAACCAGTAAGTGATATCTAATTCCAATCGATTAGTGTTTTGTAAACCTATTAATAATTGCTTAAATTAAATCAAAACAAATTTCTGATACAAGTAGAAAGGTTTTTGTAAGAAATAAAATCAATTCTTTGTGCTCGTGAATCTACTCATTCAAACCTGCAGAGAGAACTATTTCCCTTATTTTTTATTTAAATAACACATCTTCTCGTTCATACTTCTCTCTTATTTAAAGCATTAAAACTAATATTCTTACATTTTCCCTTACGCAAGCAAGATTTTTAATTTGGTTCCTCGATGTGTTTTCTTTTAATATTGATCCACGAGTAATTACGAATATAGATTCTTTACTAATTTTTTTAGAGTTATTTTTTGTTGAACATTAAAAATACACTGTATTAATATTTTAAATAAATTTTTAATATATTGTAAAACGTTAAAATAAGTGGTAATCTATTATGAAGACACAATAGAAGAATAAAAAAAAACCAAAGAATCCAAATTCCAGTAAGTACATCCACCACCACTGATCCAAATATATGAAAATAGATTTGAGGGACCAAGAGATTGCAATGTGAGAAATGTACACGTGCATCTGCGAGACAAAACCACATGTAACAATAACATCTAAAAAAAAAGGCTACAATTGATGCTGCATGTTTAAAACAATAATAATAAAAAAGTCTAAATGTATAAGAAAGTCGAGCCAAAATGCAAATTTTGGAAGTAATCTAGGGAAGCTTCATCTCAGAGGATCTAATTGCAAAATATTGGATTAAAATCTGCAAGTGTGACTGTCACTGTAAATGTGATTAGGAATGGGAGTAGAAGGCACAAGGGCTTTACTGTATCAGAATGAAGCAGTTTTGAGGGTTAAATTCAGTGTAGCCAACATCAACTAGACATAAACCATCAGGGGGGGCTGGAGGAGCAGTAGCACGCCTACACGTGGCATCCATCAGCTTTATCAAGGCATCATCTTCGGCACCAGCAGCAGCTTCTCTAATTGAGGTAGCCACAAGCACCCGAACCATCTATAAAAATATCATTAGCTTCAACCATTGCAGTAATTGAAAATAAATAAATAAATAAATAAAAACACATGCAACAGAAGTACCGAGTTTTAGCTCAAATCTAGCACGCCAGTTATTCTAATGAAAGGAACTGAAACTGTGTTTTTACAGGCAAACACAAGAGAGTGATACTTAGAAGAGAGAACTTGAGGCTTTTTTGGGATTTTAATATCCAAAATCGAAATCTATAGACCTAACAATAGTGAAAATGATAAAGACTTTAATTTAGAATATGATGATTGACGATTCCAACATAAAATAATTGTATTGAATTTTGTAGGTGCTTACTAGTATGGCTTGGAAACCTATGACTTATTTTTGTTAAATATGAATGTTATTAATTCGGAGAAGTTTTTATCATCTTTTAGTACATATTTATACGTGTGTGTGTATCCTTTAAATTGATTCATTTGTGTTGAAAATCAACTCGGCAATATTTGATAAAGGTGTTACTCTATGCCATACTATCGTGTCAACTTCTATTCATATTAAGTTACATTAATGTTGCAATAAACTTGTGATGCTTTACTTTTCATATTTACATCAACAAATTTGATTATCTACTTTTTTGTGATACATATGAGAAGCCAAAAACATTCACATGTTTCCTAAATCGAGAGCAAAAACTGCACAACAGTTACCTTTCGTAGAAAGCGATTAGCTACCAGCTCAACACACATAACCTTTGTTTCTTCACCACAGTCCTAAAAATGCCACGAGCGAAATCAAGCATAAATACAGCTCTTCTCAACAACCAAAGTACACAGTAAAACTAAGGAGTCTGAGTAAATCATAGCTAGATGTGATTTTTGAATTACATTAAGGGGGCCAAATGATTTGAAAGACGTCTCAGAAGATGCGATATGGACACATGTAAAAATAACAGGAACATAACAGGAACTCAGCCAAACAGCATAAAACCCTACTCATTGTTACTTTTTGATATGTTTAATATATTTATTGGAAAACCAATGGAAATCCATATTTGCTAAAACTACATATATGCTTGAAAAGAAAGTGAAGAAAAAGTCAAGGGCATATTAATCATGTGAGTAACTAAATATATTCTGAACAAATGAAATCTGTTAACATTGAAAGCCATAGATAAAATTGCATAACTTGCATGTTACGGTAAATCCAACCAAACGGATATCCTAGGAAATATCAGCACATTTAGTAGGAGGCTTTTCAGCACATTTAGTAGGAGGCTGATTGACCAAATTAAACATTTTTGAGTTGAGTTCACTTCAATTCAGAATGAGCCAAGACTTCTAACGGAAGTAATATGATACAGTCTTCAGCTGATTAACAAGATTCCATTATATATTTCATAGTGTGTATTTGAAGGAAACATTACAAAACCATTGCGAACCTAATGAATGAACAGAAGGTTCTCTAGTCCTTTTTTAACATTTTTAGAAGATATAAATCTGATTAAAACAGATAACACCTCAGAAGATTCCCATCTTATATAACATATATTATAAAAGGATTTAATGATGCCTATGTCAAATATAGCTAAAACCCAGCTCAGCAATTGCCCTTATTTCCATACACTTGGAAAAATTTGCCCTAGTTATTCTGAGGAATAATATAATGAATAATTGATTTTTCATGACATGGTTAATGAATATGATTTGAATTAAACTCTTGGTTTCTCAGACATGTTTCTGCCTAAATCACTTTAAGCCAAGCAATATTACCAATCAGCAGCAAGACACATCCACAAGCTTAACCACACATACCAACAGCCAAATGAGTTGAAATAATTTCACTTAAGTATAACAATTCCATGCAACAAAAGAAAGAGATAAAGAAAAGACAAAAAAAAGGTAACATGGCACTCACAGCTGTTGGCAGTTTGACTTCCATAGCTCGAGCATGGTAAACAAAACACTCAGTCGGTGGACCTCTGAAATGGAATGACAGTCATCAGCCAATTCAATGAATGGCAATTCCCCTCTTGAAACAACAATCACAAAAGCTTAAACTGTTGAGTGAAGACAAGTGAATAATTTTTGCATTATATTTCTAATAGGCTCCCTCTTGCAAGAGCCCTTTCAACATTGATTCATGGACAATTCATAGACCCACCTACTTGCTGAAATGAGACTTATTTTATAAGAATGAGAAAAGCAAGAATTGAATTCTAGAGATCTTTGCTATGAAGGCTTTGATGTTAGATTGAAAATTTTTCACAGACTAAAAGCTACCACTTAAGTATGATTCATCCGAAACAATAGAAATAATTTAAGATTCAATTCCAAATAATAATTACACAACCATTAAGTTTTGCTACCCTCCCCAAAATATTATGTTGTAGTTTCTATGATGTGCACTGAAGACGAATGAGATAATGAAGTGAGTTGTGTTGGAAATTCAAGGATTAAGCTCTCACTCATTTCTTGAAGCTTTTGTATCACGAGCAAACATCTTGTAGGATAGCAATTTTCCTTCTAATTTTCGCAAAAGCCGGTTTACCTTGCTTACGCTGAACACATAAGATTTCTCTTGATTTTCTATCTCGTCCTTGCTGGAAGAATCATGCATTTCATTATATCTAGAAATGTCACATGACTCCCCATTGTCATTACTTTGGTCCCTGTACCCATCAGTGAGTGGAAATATATAAAGGTAACGCCTCCATTTGGCAGAGAAATTCGGATGAAATACACGTGATACCTACAATAAGTCATATCTTATAAGAATAAGTATTCCATCAAGTATGAACAACAAATAACTCAATTTGCAAGCCATGTTTTTGCTTGTTTTCTTTTTCATTTGGATTCAAGGCAACTGATATCAAATATTAGCTTCCCATTGCAGATTTCCCGAAAAGGATATTACCTCAGAAACTGATATGACTCTAATTTTTCCTAGAGCTGCTTGATTGATAGCATCTTCAATATCTTTAGGCTTAACATCCTTCTTCCAAGTATCTGTGTATAATGAACCCTAGATCAGGGCAAAAAAACTTCACCAAAGCCAATGAATGCTAGAAAAGAACCCACTTCCGAAAGTTTTCTTTCCTTACATGGCATAACACTAATTTAATACATTGAAAAATATGGCCCGGCATGATTAGCGCTATTTCCTACAAGACTTTAAATTGTGCCAATGCAAGAATGTTTTGGTGTTCTTACTTTCTATCTATACATAAAGAACATGGGAAAATATCACTGAAAATTTTAAGAAAGGATTTCTTTGGGCCTTTCAAAATCTGATATCAGGAATTAGTTGTATTTATGTTATAAATGATTTCAATCATGGTTCTTATAGTCCCTATCTACCTTATGACTTAATGCTGGTGATAACTTCTTTCTTTCTTCCTTTATGGTTTCAGTTAAGCTTCTGGTGCACTTGGACTTGCCTCCAAGCTTGGTATTCATTAAAAGAACCAAATTAATATATCTCACATAACCTATAAAGAACTATCCATACTGTAGACAACAGACTTACAAGAACCATATCAAGCAGAAGAACTTCCCACAAAATTTTAAATCTTCACCAGAAAAAAATAAAAAAGAGTATCTCTAGAAAACAAAGTAACCTGACCATCCAAGTTCCCACAGCCTACAAAGAGTTTCCCATATCACTGGAACCCACTGTGAGGAAACAAGCAATCCAATAAAATTCTGCCAGACCAAGGCAGAAAGTACCCAAACAGATTGGAAGAAGAATAGAATCACACTCAGTAGTCCTTTTGGTGGTCCCAAATGTCAAAGATATTACTGTATGTTGATATGAGAAGCCAAAGGCATTTTAGATGCCGTTTGTTCAGCAACGACACGTTTTGAGTAAGGACATGTGAACGTTAAATTTAACCAACCAAAGACATCATACACATCTAGGTATCGAAGAGACAGTATCAAATGAAGTCAGACATTAACATATTTGGTGTAAAAAATTTCCAAATCAAAATGCCTACTGCTGATTGTATAACTACTAGTGCATAAACATGAGGTCAAATGGTACTAAACAATCTTAGACCCAAATACTGTACTTATAAGAAATCCTTTGGGACTCCAGATTTACCTTCTTAGTTCTTGCATGCTGAAATCAGAGTGTGTGACAGTTCATGTTTGCAAAGTCTTGGACACGGGAAAATAATTGCTAATAACAGGGAATTACTTACAGAAAGAACAGACTTGTTGAAGGCCTGTCACACCTTTGTCTGTACGACCAGCAACAACAGCACAACCTTCAATAGGCAAACCTTTATCCTTGAGCAGTTGTGTTTTCTTTTCATCAACAAACTTACCAAGTGACGCTTCTACAATGCTGTGTGAACAAAAATGAGTACAAGAGCAAGAAGCAGAATTATCATCCAATAAAAAGATAAACTGATAGCGAGCATGAAGCAGTAAAGGAGAAGACAAGGAAACACTTGTACCATGTTCAATTGTATCACATAACTATCTCAATATGCATAACAAAATACAAAAAGAGAAAGCCAGTTGTTAAAGGCATCTTATATGTGACAAAAACCGCAATTCCTTATTTCACAACTCTGTAATAACAAAAGGTACTGCATCCAACTAATGGTAAGACGTTCCATTTGCAATAGGCACAAAACTTCAGAAACTGTAAATATAAGAAGAGCAACTTGCCTTTGGACAGTGTTCAAGCCTGGTTGCTTTTGCCACCCATCAAATGAACCCCCATGATACGAAAGAATAATTTTGAACGTCGTCCTCGCCCACCTCCCAGAGCGATCCTCTGATGCAACACTTTCCAACTCACTCTGATCAGAAAGTGCTGCAATTCCAGTATCATTGTGATCAAGAATTGTCTGATAGAAAGCCATGAATTAACATACAAATAGTTAAAGACAGTACTCACAAATACACACCCCTAACCATTCATAAGATTGCAAACATTCCATTTTACACAGAACCTATCAGAATCAGAAATTAGGGTTCAGACACTACAAGCAGTAAATTTTCAAAATTGCCTACCTGGGGTCGGAAGAGAAGTGACAGAGACAAGTTGGCACGGACAATGTTGAAGTAAAAATCATTGACTCGTTGCCAAGGCCTTGCATACATAAATTGGAAACTCTCCCTGAAACCCAGATAACATCACAACACATCCATTGCAGTTAAATTACAGAAATGTAAAACAGAAAATGGAATTACAAACAAGAAAGTTGCATACCTTGCAGTCCATCTTGCGTATTTGGAGGGATCGGTATGGTTGTAATGCACGTGACTTTCAGTTTCACTTTGAACTTCCCTTTGATTATTCATGGACATGGAACGAAAGAGTGACTTCTGCAAGCGATTTTGATGGTTTCTGGGGAAACTGATGAATATATGTTTGGTAACGCCAACAGAGTAAGCACTGAGCATGGAAATACGAAGTAGCAGTGAAAACGAAAGGGAATTTCAATCCTGAATCAATTTCGCTATTTTGTTCATCCACTTTGATTTTGAAAGAACTTTAAGGAGGAAAATATTAAGAATGAATTAAATTGACACTTGTTATTCTTGAGAACTCTTCAGATTATTTCAGACCGGAACATATGATTTCTGTCTTGATAAAATTGTTTAAACAGATAAATGCAATGTATCAAAGTGTAATATTTATTAAATAATTAAGAAAAGTAGAGTATATACAGAAAGGAGGGATATTAATGTGTTAACTGAAAATTTCCGTGAGTGTTGATGTAATTTAACTTTAATAAGAAATTAAAATAATCGAAATTACATGAGATAGATTAAGGAAATGTATTCTTCGAGATCGAAATAAAAAACAAATAAGTAAATAAATGTCTGTGTTAATGAGAAAGATTAATAAAACTTAATTCATTTAGTTTGAGGTTTAATTTTCCTTTTAAACATAACTTAAACTCGTATTTAAATTTTAAACATTGAGACCTGATAAAGTATCAAGTCTCACTCTTTCATGAACCAAACAAAATAAGATATTAACTTTATAAAAACTCATAAATAAATCTCATAAAAATAATGTTTTATAAAGTTATCAAAATAGGTTAGAATTTGTGAGTTAATCTGGTCCATCACATGTTTAAAACGGGTTAGATTAAATTTTTTTATAAATTTCAGTACATGTTAATTCTTGACCTGACTAATTCGGATTGAATTCATTGTGAGTTGCGTTGACTTACCAATATGTAAATAAATTGTCACATAAGTGTATTTTATTATGTTGAGTTTTGCATTTAGATCGAATCAATTTGTTTTTTTAGGCAACACAATGATAATTTGTAATTTTGGTTTGTATTTTGAGTTTAACATCATTTTGGATTGTATTGAAATTTATTTAAATTTTAATCAAAATTTTAATTTAGTTTTTTAGACTAAAGAATAAAAAGATATTTTTAAGTAAGTAAATCAATCTGTTTAACACATCAAATTATGATGGTCCAGATCATGTTCGATTTTTTTTGATTTATTAATAAATGAGTTATATTGAGTTTATTTACTAAATAATCAATCCGTAGTAAATCGGACCGGGTCGAGATAATCCGTTTCAAAAGTTTTATTATTTTATTAAGTATTTTAGACTTTTAGCTACAATATTTTGACATCCATTTGAATGGATAAAAGTATTCCTACTGTGCCACAAAATTTTCTTTTATAGAAAATAAAAATCTAATCAGGAGGGGGTCATTCAACAAATTCACAACTTAATGGGGTATATGACCTACGACAACAATCAGAATAAGTTTGACATAGATGAAAAGGCTCGTTAAAATAAAAAAAAAAAAACAACTTTCTAAAGAAACAGAAAACTATAACAACAAGCACTTTAACAAAAGGACTAATATACAAATTGGTGACTTCATGCTTGAAATTCAACACAACTTATAGGCTTTTTTGTTCAAGGTCATGAATGAAACAATCTTTTCTTCATATTGACCACTTTTGTTCACTCATAAACACCTTTTGAGCACAAATGCTAATTACTGAAAAGTACGATGATGTATACTGCAATCTATAATATTGTCATTACAATATTTATAAAAGATTTCACAACATCAGCAATGTATGCTCCACAACAACATAATATAACATTTGGTTAAATATGTTTTTATTGTCTTAATTTTTTTAAACTTTGAAGCAATTTAATCCTTTCTGTCTTAAAATACATGGATTTTATTTTTTTAATCAAATTTTGTTAAATTTATTCGATGTTTTGTACGGATTTTATGATTGTATTTGAGTTATTTATATTATTTGATATATTTTTGCTTTAATGTTAAGTCAAATATTATTATGAAACATGTTTGAAATGTTAAATAAACTTAATAAAATTTGATTAAAAGTACTAAATTCACGTATTTCAAAAATTGAATGACTAAATTAGTTTAAAATTTTAAAATAAACTAATTTCAAAATTCACTGAAAATTAAGAACAAAAATATATTTAACCATAACATTTTGTATTTATAAAATATGTTATGTCATACCACTTAAAATAATTTAGTTCAACTTTTTGACCTAATATATGTTAATTTCCTTTAATCTCGTTATCATTAAAAGAAATGCCTGTCTTTGGTTTAATTTTTATTGTATTTTCTTTTTTACTTAAATCTTACTTCTTCCTTTTTCCAACATAACATATATTTTAGGTACAATGTTGTAATTAAATAAATACTTGTGCATAAACTTTTGCTATAATATTTCAAGTTCTCCAATTTAGCTGATAAACTATTTTTTTCACACATTATGTTTCATTATCATATTCTACAATGATTTTTGCTTGAAGTAATATGTAAATTTATTATCTTGTAATAAGAACATGTGCTGTAGCAAAAGTAAGAGAAAGGTCTCAATTTTGTTAACATATATGAAATGTTGTTTGAACAAATTTTTTTCATAATATCACATTCTACCTTTTAAAAAGACATATTAGTTTTGAACCACATTGATTTTATCTATTGTTTATATTGTAAACAGTTATTTTAATTTAAAAAATTGTTGAATTTAAAGAAATGACCATTCAAATGATAAAATGGTAAGGTATTTATTTGAATTTAAATTTTGATTGATTATTTTAAAGGATAAAATATTAAAAAATTTACTCCATTAATTGTCGGTCAAAAATAATTTAAATATATCATAATTCATCAATCACCTAATGTTCTTTTTAATACCAAATTATGGATAATAGACTATTGACCATTGTTTAATCACTTTGTAGAAATAAAAACTCTCTTCATCCTTGATTCCAAACTTATTTCAATACATTTAATAATGTTACATCACTTAAAAAATAAAATTAAAAATAATTTAAATATATTTTTAAAATTTGTCGGTTCACATAAAATGCATAAGTTAATTTTCTTTGAAAATTTGTCCAAAAATTAATTTAATATTTTGTATAATGCTGACACGATTTCCCTCTTTATATAATGTATCCGAAAAACTTGACTTGCTTTATGTTAGTGTCTTCCTTTAAAATCTGGAATCACTTTCATAAAATTCAACCTTAATCACACTATTTGAAAATAATAAAAATAAAAATCTTCCTTTATTCTCTTTATTTATGGGTAAGGAAAAGGAAATAACAATGAATTGATTAATTAAAAACAGTTTATTTTGAAGACGAAGGTTGAAAAGGAAAGGAAGGGTTACTGAAAAAACAGAACATAACAGTGTCAAATAAATTAGGGGGAAGAACCCTCGATTTGTGCTTGAGCTCTATCTTTTTCAATTTTTCCCCCTTTTCTTGCTCTGTATTGAGTTCAGTAATTCCAACAACATTACGCAATTTTGAAGCCAAACCCTACAATCAACTAAGCACTTGTAAGTTCGTATTTCTTCGTCTAGGGTTTTGGTTCTTTTCCTCTCAAAATAATCTCCAGAACTGATATTCGCTGCTGATCAGTAACGGATACTATTAATTGCTTAGAATGCGTGTATGCATGCTATTTTGGTTTTGTTTTTGAAATTCGTTTGGAATTGATTCATGTTGTGTAGCTCCGTTTACAATCTGGAGTTATGAGTTCGTCTTCGGCAGATGTTTTTCCAGCAATTCAGGTAATAATGCTCCTGTGTCTTGTAATCTGGATTGATTTTTTTTTTTTGTTCAGTAGATGTTTCCCTCACTTTTATTCGGTCACGAAATCTTCTCTACGTTGAGCGAAACACAATCTGGATTGTTTTGAGAAAGCTTAGGGTAGTGCTATGCTGGGATGCTTATTGCATTAAGGATTCAGAGTACTTTAAATGTAGACGATGGTGTGTATGTTTTAGTTGCAGTGTATGGTTTACCATTTGACATGACGTTAATGGTAATTTTGTTTCGAGTTTGATGAATAAAGTAGTCTGGGATCAAATTCTCAAGTGTTTTTCACTGTATTTTTCCCTCTGTTTTTCATTGGATAAATATATATTACAGGAAGTTATGCTGGAGTTCCGTGCTGGTAAAATGTTTCTCGAGGGAAAAAAGGTTGTTCCTGATACACGAAAAGGGCTTGTTCGAATTGTTAGGGTATGGTATAGTTGAATATTGAATAATAGTGAATATTATTCCTGGTATTTTAAACGCTTGTCGGCCACTACATTTCTTAAAGTAGTTGCTCTTGTTTCAGGCTGAGGAAGGATTAGTCCATTTCCAGTGGCTTGATCGCACACAAAATATTGTTGAAGATGTATCCTTTGTTTTCTGTTTTGTTATTCACTTCAAGGGAGTATCTTTTGGTTTCTCTGTGATTCAAGTATTCTGTAAAGACATATAAAGTTCAGGAACAGAAGGAACCCAAGGCTTATTGGAACAACGACACATTTTTTAACCACATGTTAACATTGTCAATATTTAAATAGTGGAACACTAACAGTCTCCTAGAAGCAAATTAATAGATAACTGAAATCTGGAGATTGAGCTGTGAACTTGTTAATATTTTTTATTGTGCTAAAAATGAAATAAGTCGGTCTCTTTCAACCAGTATAAAAGGTATCTTACTTTTCATGGACTGGGAGTTTTCATTTTTTAACATCTGTAATTTGAAGTTCATTTTTTATTGTGAGCCTCGAATTTGATGTCTTCTGAGTTGTTTTTCCTGTTACTTGCTGACCATTATTCTGTTGATTATTATCATTCTCTTTTTTATGTATCATTGTGAGTCTATAATATATTATGTTGCTTTTTGCTGGATTTTTCTTGACCCAAGCTAACACAGGACCAGATAATATTTCCCAATGAGGCTGTTTTTGAGAAGGTTCCATTGCTTTACTGTCAATCATTTTGGTTTTACTATTTTTTGATGATTACAATGACTCCAATTCTTGGTTGCATAGGTTAATCAAACATCTGGAAGGGTTTACATATTGAAGTTTAATAGCGATGACCGGAAATTCTTCTTCTGGATGCAGGTTGTTCTACTACATAATGTCCTCTTGTCCAGTAAATGTTAACTGTATGACTGGTTCTTACATTTCTATATTATCCTTCACTGTATGCAGGAGTCAAATGCTGACGGTGACTTGCAACTGTGTAGCTCAGTGAATGATTACATTAATAGACCATTGGGTAAGTTGCTCTGTTTGTTAGCTTAAGCAGTCCTTCTGTCATCAGACTTCTTAAACGTCATTTTGTGAAATAAGATTTTGTTCTTAATATAAATGAAAGGAAATTAGTCATGGAAAATATTTTCTAAGTCAATTTTTAAGTAGTTTTGGAAAATATTAAAGTTTACTTTCATTTTGAATTATTGATTTTTCGCTCTGAGAAATTTAGTATATTGGAAATCACTTCTTCCAAGAAGTATACACAGTCCATTGTAATCCACCTGTATTGACAATTCTTTTCAGAATACAACAAAACCACTGATCATGTTTCAAGTGGCTCATAATTTTCATCTAAGTTGTGTGATATGGGTACGGGTGCTTTTAAATCTTCAGGTATGGGTTTTAAATAATATAAACTTGCACATGCTTGGGGGGATCAGTTACCACAGGATGTTATATAAAATATACAAATATAAAGTATGGAGGGTCAAAATCATTAGTTAAATGCAATATTCTCAACATTTTAACTCATGTCAGCAAAAATATCTAAGGAAAACACACATTTGGAAAGCATCCATATGGTTCATTAATAGAAAATCGAACAACTTAACTACAAAAATCGGTACTTTGTGTGGACCTCTGTACTCAAGTGATTAGTGAGTATTGGTTACATACTGATGTGTGATAAGTAGTGCTAACATATATATACCTGGCATGGGTGGCTACAACTAATGTTTTGAAAGAAGTATCCATGTGTCACTTGTTTTCATTGATTGCTTAGGGACCGTAATTGACTGACCCTACAAGCATAACTTCAAATCTCTGATGTTCTTGTATAGTTTTGTTATTGTTTTATGGGAATATACAAGTATATAACTATAGCATTTTATTGTTTATTTTTCATTTGTTTGATCCTTTTGATTGAGTTGGCTCATATTTTCTTGTAATTGGAGCTATATTATATTATCACAAGAATAAGTCTGAGTTGGTATGATATTATCTTAAATATATGAATATCAAATTTCATGAGTCCGCTGCCTAATAGGTGAGGTGATCCCAGGTACTATGATTATTAATTATATATGCAGATGTGTCTCTAGCTGTGGAACAACACTACTGGAAAATTTTGTAGTTGGAAACCTTCTGTTTTGTTTTGGCTCTTGGATATTGTTTTGAATAAGGTCTACAGTTATTTCATAGTGGCATAGACAAATAGATAAATTTATAACATGGAAATAAATAGGGAATTATATACTGATTTACAGAGTTGGGTGAAGAAGAGCCTGAGGGATCTCTTCCACTTCAAGTGTCGGAAGACATGGCTGAGGATGACATCACATCTAGGTATTGATGTATTTTGGATATTTAAATGTTTACTGATGCTATGGATCACAATTAATGATTTATTTTTCTTTGTTTGTTTTTCTCTTTTAATTGATTTAAGTAATTTGCACTTCTTGGTACAAAATACTCTATTTCTAGTTTAGATGAAATTCTGGTGAAGTTCCAACGAAAGTGGGAAATTATGCATGCTTATGCGTTTTGTGTTTATCCAATCTTTCAGATTATCTCACTACCTACTGGCTACTTTATTTACTTCCTATTTTTGACCTATTTGCTAGATACCTCTATTCTGTTAGGGGTGGTGCGCTTGCCAAATCTAATGAGTGGTCCCTCTTTGACAGTAGAATTCAGTGCATATTTTCTACTTTTTAAGTGTATTTATATCCTTTTTGTGCTATAGTGTTTGATTCAAAACCTTACCATTGGATCATGGCTATGAAAACCAAATTGGCTTGTAAGGTGGAGGGTTTCCCAGTGAATTATTTGAAAACGACCATTCTTAGAATTTGAGCTTATACCCAAGCTCACAAAATTGACTTGTATGGTGAGGATTTCCCGAGTTCTATAAGCACTACTTGGACCTTATCTCTAGTCTATGTTAGATATCAGCTCCTAAAGTGTTGACGTCCTAGCAGCTCCACATTAAGAGGCTTCACTCGGTCCTTTTGGCTATTTTAAGACTATTTTAAGACAGTGGCAACCCACTTTGAATAGGGGTCCTTAATGTGGCTTTCCAGCATTCGTTATAAGTCTGGTGCTTAGAATAAAAAGTAGATCTGATTTGGATGTAATATATGCTGTTTTTATGACAAATAGTTCTTTAATGAAGAGACTTAGAGAGTGGAGTTAGATTAGATCTAACTCAATTTTACAAAGCCAGCTTGCATGGTGATATTTACACCCAATCACTTGTATACTATGATTTAGTGTTTTTTTCTGTATATGTGAAATCTCTGAGAACCCCTCATGTGAAGGACTCGTGAAGTTCTAAATGACGCATTGCTTCATTATTCATCTCACTGCTAACTATGTTCTTCAATTTTTTTTTTCCAAGCATGAGGTGATGTTATTTGTGGTCGTAGTAAGTCATGACCGTTCTTTTTTTGAGATTTGGTTAGTCTAAAGTCAAGGGTACACTATATAGGGCAAACTGTTTAGTTATGCTTTTGATTGGAAAATCAATAGTTGGAATGGGATTAGGATGGAACATGGACATGTGTGACAAACTATGAAGTTGTTAAAATCTCAATTTGTTTTTTATTTGCTTATTCTTATATATGGCCAACTGGACACTAAATGTATTGGATTTTTTTTTTTTTGTTGAAAAGAGCTGCAAACTTAGGTATCCCAAACTTGCGTGTGGACGCAACTAGTGATGTACCATCTTCTGGTCGGGTTAGATTGGAAGATCTCCAGAGAATATTGAGTGACATTGGGCCTGCAGGTAACAAATTCACTTAAAAGAAAGAAATAGACCTTCTTTTATGTATTTTTAAATTATTGAGACCTAAGCCGTTATTTTTGTTTTTTTCTGATGAGATGTTTGCAGATAGTATTGTTGATCCTGATGGAGGTAATCTTTCGATACTATATAACTATTCCCTTTGAATACAAGAATGAACATGTCTTTGACACATAATATTGCATGCTATTTTTTACATTCAAAGTTCAAAACTAGAGACTGTATGGCTCATACTTAAGTGCATTTTTCAGACAAGAATAAGTATGAACTAACCAGGATACAATATTTTATCTGCTCAGTTATGGGTAACAATGTTTGGTTCACCACTTGAGTGATATTAAATTTGGGGAGGCTCCGGGGGTGCTTAATGCATGCTCAATATTATAATGTCCAAAGTTCCATGTTTAATTCCAGTTATCATTGCTGGTACCGTGCTTTCTGATTTGGAACTTCTGATTGCCAATTTACAATGTGGTGGATTTTTAGGAATGAGTTAGACTGTTTATTTTCTTTTTTTGGGGCAAAATGTTGGTAAAATAACTCTACTTTTGACAATTTTCCTGTATGTCATTAGGCTTGGGACTTGGCGATATATTGAAGCCTGATCTAATAATGCCATTGATGGAGACATTACCTTTGGAGCAGCGTTTAGCTCCTTACTTACCTGAGGTAGATGTCAATGTGGTAATTGAGTTTTAGTATTCCTTAAGTTACATATTCATGCAATATTATTTGATGCAGGGTAAGTCATCTCCCGAAGAGATATTGGAGTTGTTACAGAGCCCACCTTTCCGTCAGCAAGTAGATTCATTTACTTATGTGAGAATAAAGTGCCTCACTTATCTCATTTTACATTTCTTTTCAAAATATACTTAATAAATGTGTTTATTTATTTATTGCTATAGGTACTTCGTACGGGGCAGATAGACTTGTCTCAGTTTGGAATTGATCCAAGTAAATGTGAGTAGTACTTTCTTAGTCTTTTAGCCCGGGTATTATCGAGTTCTTTTCACATTTGTATTTTCTTCTCTAATCTAGCTTCTTGTGAGGACCTGTTATAATGGGTGCTGATGGAATCTTCATGTTGTTCCCTTTTTCCCTTTGGTATGGTAGGGGTTTGAGAATAAACATTTTTTTTTATATCGAGTTTGAAGTGAATTGTGGGAAAAGGGACTTATCATTGAACACCACCCTTTTTTAGGTTTTAAACGTGTTGCATGGTTGTCTTGTACGAAATTGGGAGTTTACTATTTTATGCGTTTTTGAGAAAGGACACAAATGAAAAAAAGAAAAGTTAGAAACTATTATCCAATTATTGGTTTGATAATTTAATATTGATGGTAATTTTTTTCTTTCATGGCAGATAAGTTCACAGTTTTGTCTTTTCTTGAGGCACTTGAGGATTCTGTTTCCGAGTCGTTAGAGTCTGAAGAAGCTAGGCAAGATGATCAGGATTTAAGATCTCAATCTTGTAATCGTCATGATCCAATGGATGAATCTAAGTAGAGTGGCTAATTCAGCATCGTTCTTTTTATTTATAGATACAAGAATCATCTCTTGTTTTTATTTTTTGGACATTTTCTGCTAAAAAGAAATTTAAAATTCAGTGAGAAGTTGCAAATGTCATTTGAGAATCTTTTAAGGTTATATAGTGAAGTATTGATCAATAAAGTCTAAGCAATCTGCTTCCCGTTTCTCCATAAAACTTTTTCATAAGTTATACTTACACGTATAATAAATCAAATTTTAAATGTTTTCAGACTTCTAAGCTTAAGTTTCTTTTTATGTTTAGATGTTCTCTAACCCTAGGTTTTTTTTCTTTCAAAAATTGTTTTTCAATCCCTCATGAATGCTATTGGTCTCTGTCAAATAGATGTGCATGGATTTATAATTTATGGTAATTTAAATCATTCGCAAATAGGCATCAGTTCAGTCAGTCCCGTATCAACCTTGTGTAGCTTCCCTGGAGCTTCTTTCACGTGGGCAGCTCTAAACTCCACAGATCTTGTATTGCTCTTGTAAAAATGTTAAAGTAGACCCAACTTAGACCGGGGTTGGATTTAGTTTTCGGTATTTGAAAACTTTGGTGAAAACTAAGGCGAATGCAAGTTAGTTTTAGGCAATAATAAAAACATGCTTGAAATTGTTGTCCTTAATGATGATTTTTCACTTTTAAATCTCTTCCGCTCTCTGGTGTGGTGTCTTATGCAAGGTTTCCCAGAGAGATCATGTATAGAATAATTTTCAAATATTGACTTTAGCAATGATGTTTGATATATGAAAAAATAACCCCAAAAGTTTATTTAGTTCCTACATACAATGTTAACTCTACAGGTTTACACTAAATATTCTCACATAAATCATAATTTTTACTTTAAAACGTTTTAAATCCAGTTTTCACCTAAACATTAGTCGGTTCTTTAATTGGTAGTCTTCTGCAAGTCTATTTTTAGATTTTTCCCAACATCAACTACACCGCAAAGTCGCAACTAATACAAATAGCAATTAACTTTAAAACAAATATTTCAGAATAATTTAATCTTTCATAAATAAGTGTAACCCAAAGTTGAACTAAATGTGACTTATGCTGATAGACTGACCTATTCACATACATCCCCACCTATAGGATTTGACAAAAAACATATGCTTTTAACGGAATGCATTTTGAGTGCACACATGTTCAAAAATGTTTTACAACTACTCTGCAAAATATTCCAATAAACAGCGTCCTGATCACTACAAATTGGAATAAACACAACAGAGGATGCTTAAGCCACATAACTGCCTTCGTCAATTCTGCTTAAAGCAAACATCTCATCTGGAAACACCAACCGGACCCACCTGCTCAACATTCTGTAGAAATTTGAATTGCCATCCACATCGGTGAAATTTCAACCTCTGAAAGAGAAGACGACTTTTCGCGAGCACAAAATTTGGTGAAGAAACTACATGAATTAGAGTCATACAAGGCTGGTTCAGCTTTTTCTTCTACTCATGCTTCACACGTGCAAACCCCATCATTTTTATTTTCGTTTTGCCTTAAGTTGGAGTGCCATTGGTGCCCTTGGGAACCTCATAAAGGGTTATACTACTGCTACCACCAGTTTGAAGCATTTGATCTTCCTCATTTTCCTCCCTTGACTGAAAGTTATCGAGAAGTTCAACAACATGGCTCATTAGAGGTCTTCCTTTCGGGTTTTGGCTAAGACATTGGTATGCTAAATGGGCTACCCTTAATGCAGTTTTACTTGAATATTGTCCCTCTAATTTTGGGTCTAAAATTTTCAGAAGTTTCTTATTATGATTCAGAAGCGGGCGGGCCCACTCGACCAAGTTGTGTTCTCGGCTCGGCCTGCTCTTGTCTAATGCCCTTCTACCAATAAGCATTTCAAGTAGTACCACCCCAAAACCATATACATCGCTTCGAGCTGTCAAATGCCCTGTTCACGATGACAAACAGCTTGGTTAATACATGTAATCTCGAAATTTAAGGTTTAAAAAACTGTTGTAAGCAAGAAAACAAAACGTTGTTTTTTTTTTTCTACAGCATAAATAGTTACTTAAATTTAGAAATTCAAAAAGGACAGTCCAGATCCAGTGCCCAAGGTCTCACACTTGTTAGGGGCTGAGAAGGGTAACTATTCCCAGTCATAACCCCGCAAAAAGAGAGCCAGGTTACAGGTTTTGAACCCGTGAACCATAGGAGATCACATGGCAGTAACCTTATTGGCTAAGGCTCACCCTTGTATTCTAAATATTAGAAATAAAGCACTAAAATTTGACTCGTTAAATATGTTTCAAGTAATTACACGTGTTCGTAAATGAGAGACCAAAAGAAGTTGATTTATGTTTTAGAGACTAACGAACATACTAAAACACATTTAACCGCTAAAATTTAACCACGTCTGAGTACTTGGTGCAAAATTACTTCCAACTTTTCATTTATCATTAAAAAGTATTTACCTAGACAGAAAAAGGAAATAAAAAAAAGAAGTGATGGCATATTATGACCTAATTCAAGAAAAAAGTTCAAATATAATATAAATACACTACCAATTCCAAATTTCCAACGTCACAAAACTCCAACAACGGACATAAATCTAGAATCTAAGAAATGACATACTTGTTTCTTTGTCTTAGTCTTGATATTTAGAGAATCCAATTTAACACTATCGAATATGTTTAATGCAATGCATGCAGGCTTTCATTTCCAACAATGAGTTCAGACATCTCCAATTGTTTAAATCACATAAAAAAAATGAATATTTCCACTTTACTTTTATCGTTTTATGAATTCTTAAAATTTCGGAGAATTCAGGAAAATGAAAAAAATCACCATCAACAGCTTCTAGTAACTCACCAGTCATGACATACTCGGGAGCAGCATATCCATATGTGCCCATTACTCGGGTTGAAACATGGGTTTGGTCCCCCATCGGGCCATCCTTTGCAAGACCAAAGTCAGAAAGCTTCGCATTGAAATCCTGCAAGTTTATACATACCTCTATTTATTAGCAGAAACCTAGATAAACTTCACTGGTTTCATAATGGCTCACAAATACACATTTTGAAAACGTTATAGCCTGTTTTTCTACATTACTTTTTCCGAATTTGTTTTTTAAGAAAGGAAATAATTTGGTGGAAGATCTGTGATTTGATCGAGTAGGAAGGTCTTCTATTTATCAAACCAACAAAATAATAATTTACTAGAGAAGGGAATTGTGAAATAAGCATCTTAGGATAAAAAACCTCTAAAAAGAATGAAGAAAATAGAGACCACACATTAGAACAAAGACACATCGATAAGCAATGCTCATCAATCGCTCTGCATTTTAGCCATTGAAAGCCCCGAAAAGAAACCATTATCTGATCACCACAAAGATGCTAAAATAAAATTTTATCCCGGCTCCTAGGTTGAATAGTTATGGAAGACCAAAACAGTTTTTTTTGTCCCTTTGGCATTTTGTCGAAGCTAAAAATATCTATTGATGTTAAATAAAAGAAACTGGTTTTAAGATTAGAATAGAAGACAAACCTCGTCTAGCAAGATATTTGAAGTCTTGAAGTCACGATATATAATAGGTCTTTCTGCACCATGAAGAAAAGCCAGCCCCCTCGCAGCATGTAAAGCAATCTTCATTCTTTTTGACCAAGTCAATGTTGAGCCCACTCCTAGCATCAATATAGAGTATGATGGTTAGGATGGTAAATTAGAGGCAATTTCTTTACCAGTTTTGTCTTTTATAGTTACGCTATAAGTAGAGGAAATGCACTTATGGAATAGAATGGTAAGAATTATAAGTTTATTCAAGGCTTCCGTCTCAAAATGGAGTTTTGACAAAAGATGGAAAATTAATTACTACATGAATTGTTGAAAAAACTGGGAGCCTTATTAGGTTATTAGCAGGTGAAATTTCAAAGAGAGCATTTACAGACAAATGGATCAATTTTTTCCATCTTGTTTGTCAGAATGAAGCTTTGACAAAAGATGGGAAACTCATTGCTACATGAATTGATGACAAGAGCAGGGAGCCTTAGTCGGTCATTATCAGGTTAAATTTCAAAGAGAACATTTACAAATGGATCAATTTTTCCAACATCTTGTTTGGTCATGCAATTAACTCATCATGCTACAAGCCATATAAAAGATAGAAGGCCAAGCATTCCAGAATCACGCAGGAGGTTAAAAATATTGAAGGTCATTACGACTTTGGGACCTTTGCTTCCCCAAAGCAAACTACAATTGAAAAACAGCCACTACAAAAAGGATAAACGGATAGAGAGGGAGGACGGTAAGGTGGTAAGGTGGTGTACACTGTACACCAATTTGAAGCCCAAGGAAGGCTTCGCATGTCAATTCCACAAGGTGGGGTGTTAACATAATTGAGCTAGTCTTTTAGATAAAGAGATAATTATGTAGCCTTCGTCGACAACATGAAAAAGTAAAAGCACAACCTCCTTGTACCCAATTACAGATAATATGTTAGTTAAGAAAATAGTCTCATCTCAGTACATAAATAACCTTAGTCCAATTTAAAAATTAAATACATTATCAAATTTCATGCAAAACTTACTGCGGAAAAGATGTTTCTCCAAGCTCCCACTTGCCATGTATTCATAGACCAATAACCGGTGTTCGTCCTCACAGCAATATCCAATGAGCTTCACCAGATTAGGGTGACTGAATTGACCTAAATAGTTAACTTCAGTCTGCAAAGTAAAGAAAACCATGAAGCTAAGTTCAGTCTTGTACACTCTTTACTTGCATAGACTCCTTTCCACTCTACCCATCAATTCTCATTATCCAAACACTAAATCAAATTCAACTAACAGAATGCACAACAATAAATGGTTCTTCTTTTCAACTTCCTCAACTTCTAACAATGGCAGAAAAACAACCAATTGCAAAATACACCTCACATAACCGTTGGGATTACTTAGCTAGCATATGTTAACAGAAACAATTAAGATAGAAAAAATGGTAAGTCGTAGATGTACTGTTGAGATTCTATACCCAGCTTTCAGCCATCATACTAGACTAACCACGTGTGTAGATATAGTTAGTAAGTGCTTAATAGAAAATGGATGTAATTGTATACAATTATTAATTATTAATGTTTACCAGTGGCACTAATGGATAAATATATATTTCCAGTAGTTAATAATGTCATAAGATTACTAAATTATCTAATACTGATCAACTTTGTCTTCCAGGTAGTTGAGTGTAAAGTACTTGCTGACTAAATGTTAAATATGTCTCACAAGACCACTAATGGTGCTGCATAATTAGTTAAAAAATTTGTTCGTTAAACATGTGGTCAGGGAATGGATCGCAAGTTCAGCATAAGAAACAAAAAAGAAAAACTGTCTAGAGATGTTAACCCCTAGAAGGGATCTCAGTATTTCAACAGATTAGTCCTTAGATTGTTTTCAATACCACAAATTCACACACACAAAAAAGTCTCACAGGTATTTAATACTTTCATAAAATTATTGAAATATCTAACTGTCATTAAATGAATATAATAAATGAATATATGAATGTGTCGTCAAGACACTAGTAATAGTTTAATATGCCTCTCTCAAGTGGTTAATATGTAACGACCTCATTGGGAAAAGTCTGATGGTGGTTGACTGATCATTAAATTCAATTATAACTTAGCGGGTGAACATTGAGTGCACATTTTTTAGCGGGAACATTACAATTTTTATTCAGATAAAACGAGTTCAATGTTAGATGGCAAGCGTAGGGAAAATAAGTTACGTACCAGCCATTCCCTGTCTCCTTGAAATCCTTCACGATTAAGTTCCTTAATTGCAACCTCGGTGGTCTTGTAACCCGACCTCACAGCATGGTCTATGACGCCTTTATATACAACTCCGAAGCCTCCTTCTCCCAAAATGAAATCGGGACGAAAATGCTTCGTAGCGAGCCTCAGTTCCTCGTACGTGAAACTATCCACATTGCTGTATCCAACACCTTCGCGGAGATCTTTGATGTTTATGGAAACAATTGGAGCGGCAGATTCATGACCTACCGATCCTATTTCAGACGCTAATCAACGTCAATCGATGAAACGACACGAAAATTGGATCGGATGGAATTGTGAATAGTAAATCAGAGTTACCTTGAGGCTTAGGTTTGGAGTTGGAATGGGAAACGGGGAGGTTGCTCTTGTCTTCAATGCTAAAGCAAATCCCCATGAATCTGGATCTGGATCGAAATCGCAGAAAACTGCATTCACGTTCCCTTCCGCTGTGGAGTGCACCTACATTATTTCGTAGATTTGAGATGGTTCGAGGGAAAATGGAACCAACTACCAGGAAATTGGAACTGCAAATTGAATTTGAAGAGAAAGAAAGAGAGAGAAAGAAAGGTTTGACTGAGAGAAGTGATGAATGATTGAAGGTTCAATGGCGTTGAGTTCACCAATGAGCGTAGAAAGCGCCAAAACCAAGGGCTCCTCGTCTTCTTTCGATTTGGTCCCGTCTCTGTTACGGAAAATACCCTCTAATCCCATACTATTTACACTCTTGCCATTTCCGTTAGCAACAGTTTTTTCTTTTTATTAAGCAACAAATTAGGGAAATTTAAAATAATGAAAGTCAAGAATTTCATAGTGTAATTAAGAATAACAGTGGTTTTTAAAAAATGTAATAATTGTTTAAAAAGTGTAGTCACAATAATAATGGCCAAAGTGGATGTGCGGTAAAAGTCATTCATGTCAACACAGTTCTGTTTTCAGTTACATAATAAAATTTAAGAATAAACTTCACACAAAAATAAATAAAAAATATGTAATATCGGGATTCAATTTCACTTTATTAAATATATCAGTTCATTTACACAAGCTTTAATGATATACTCGAAATATCAAAGCAAAAAATATTTGATAAATCTTACTTGTATACAGAGTGATTCATTTTCTCTCAATATTTATTTTTTAAATTTATCCTTTAAATAAATATTTTTAAATTAAAATAATAATTTATCGATTTATCTTTTCTTTATTTAATCTTTTCTTAAATTTGACCATTACTTTTAAATTTAACCATTTTTAATTATAAAGTCATTTATAAAATTAACTGATTTGAATTACAAAAACTATATTTAATTATTTTCAAAATTTAGAATTAAAAGACAAAAAAATTTTAAAAACACAGAAAAAATTAAATTTCATCTTAAAATTTAAAAACTAAAAATATACATGACTCATCTTAATAATATATTCGAAACATCACATCAAAAAATGGTTTGGTAAATGATCAAGTAATAAAATATATTCAATAATACTATTGATATGATAATTTTTTTTTTAAATATTGAGCACTTTAAAAAATATTCATTAATAATTAAATTTGATTACTACACGGGTAAATCTTATTTTATCATCAGAACCCACATAATTTATACATTTCACATAAAATTCAAATGTATATCAAGTATATTTAAGACGGGCCTTTCTTAACAAGGTATAATAGTTATAATAGTCATATAATATAAATAAAGTAATATTATTATTAGAGACGCATGTATTTTATTATTATTTTTTATTTAACTGTTTTTAGAATTGTTCATAATTAAATATACTTTTTCTCTTAAAAAATGATTATTTTATTACTTTTCCTTGTTTTATAAATATGGCACCCTAATGCTTATCAATAATAGATGAATTATTGTGAATTTTGTCCACTCAAATTTAGACGTTACTCATTCTCGTGGGTCCACAATTTCAGAGAAAATACAAAATTTGGCATTTTACTTACTATTTGACAGAAGATTTGACAGATGGAAGCGACGTGTTTCATTTGACTAACAGTTCAATTTTAATAAGGAAAATTACCTTTTTTTTTATAATTTTTTTTGTTAAACTTAACAAAATTTCTAAAAACGGAACTAAATTAATTTTTTTTAATTAAAATAAAGTAATAAAATAATTTTTTTAACCTAAATAGAAAAAATGTCAAAATTTTATTAAAAAGTTAACCTATACTAACTCTTTCAATAATACCCCAACGACATTACCATATTTCATTCTTATTTTGTGGAGAGGGTGAGACAAAGTAAAATGGAAAAACATATATTTTTCTTTTACTCTTTAAGTTAATAAATAAACTAATATTTTCTTCTTTTTTTTTGTTTTTTTCCAATAATGAAAAATCAAAGTTCTCTAAAAACTGTATCTTTTTACAGCTTTCACTTTTACATTTTTTTGAATGATTTTTCATTTCTTATTTTCTTTATATTTTAAAATTATTTTAAAATGTTACTTTAATCGTAAAAGAAAATTGTTAAAATTAATTCAGTTGTTTAAAGATCATTTTCTTTATATTATTACGTTTGTTACGTGCAACATGAGTATTTTGAATTCTAGTGCATGTATTGTGTCCGTTTTTACTAGATTCACATCTTTCGTATATGGACACGATCTTAGGCTGTATTTAGAACATCCTCGGTCGGAACAAAAAATTATGTTATTAATTTAACTGTCATCATAATGTGAAAGTATGTAGCTAGGTTAGTTGTCTAACCTGCAAATTTGGTTACAAACTCATCTGATAAATACATTAATTTGCGTATTAAGGCTATGCTAATAATCACGATAATCCATGGGTGCATTGAGAGCACTAAAGCATTTGATTTGTTTGAGTAAATACACGACGACGATACTCTCCCAGAACCCATATGGGAAAAATGTTTCTGTACGAAGAGTAGTTTAGAGTACAATTCCTCATAAATACACCGGTGATCTCCTGCACATCACAAAGAAAATACGTAAATCTTTCATTTCACTTCGCATGAGATGAGAGTTTTTTTTTACCTGTTGGGGAAAGTCTCCATCTTCCATCTGTGAATTGATTAATAACCTTATTCCACGCTCAACTGGTGTTGGATCTATCTCAACCTTTTTGACAGTAAAAAAAAATCACACTTTTAAACACAATAGCACGCTACAAAATTGATCTTGTTAGGTTTATACAGGAAGAATTCACTCAGAGATACAACCTATGAAGTTCGAATACGTCTCATCAATAGTTTGTCTCGTGTCCGACCAATACTCGTACGATATGTATTAATCAAGTGTTCAATTTAAAAAACATTTTTTTTTGCTTTTAACATGATTTTGATATGACTCCAATACAATGTTAATAACCACAAATTCAATGATTTTTTAAAAAAACCTATAAACTTGTAAATTTATCACATAAGTTTCTCCTATAATTATAAAAATAAGGAAAAAAAATATTATATGATCACTACTTTTCACTTTTTTGGATATTAGATTGATAAATTAGATTCAATTTTGTGTTAGTTGACAATTTGTTAGTTAAAAATTTGAAACTAATATGTATATGCATGTCGTGTCCTATGTTTTTCAATTTAATCGTATCTTCGTATCCGTGTCTGTGTCGTATATGTGTCGTCCGTGTCCGTATCCGGGTTTCATAGGATACAACACCAATAAGATCCGAGCTAAATCATATAAGATATTGATATCACTTTCAACTCAAAATCTTAATACAATGAATTTATGAATCTTTGTCCTTATATGATACTCTACATTTTTATTTTTATCCGACTTCGAACAAAATTATGATATAGTGGGTAGAGATTAGTGTACTAACCTGTCCTGCATCAATAAGGGACATCAAAGCCCATGATGATTGAACAAGGTTTGCTCTGTTGTCTTCTAGATTTGTATATACCTGTTTGGAAAAACAAAACATCTTAGTATATTTCTGTGCAAACAGAGTTTAGTATGCTGTTCAAAGCAATTGTGATTTTCATACCTTGTTTTGGCTTGACAAGTAACTCTCACCCCATCCTCCATTAGGAAGCTGCTTTGACAGCAAAAAATCGCAAGCTTTACGTAAGGCATCACTGTTACGGTAGTTTTTTCCACACTCGGTTAACCCCTTTACAGAAAACCAGGTGCCATATGTGTAGCAAATTCCCCAACAACCAAACCTGAAAAGTGTAAGAGTTGAAACAAACATTTGCTGAATAAGCAAACATAAAACTACTGATACGAGAAAGCAAAAAGACATACCATGACCCATCAGGATTTTGTGCTTTTTCAATGTAATGGATTGCTTTAGAAATGCAATAATCGATTTCCTTTCTTCTGTGTTTTGGGTATAACTTTCTAAACAGAGCCAGTGCCTGCAATGCCGATGATGTGCACTCAACATACCTATTTCACAAACATTTCACACAGTAAGCAGAGACAATATGAGAAAAAAACACTGCATGAACAACAATGCCAGTGTAATCTTACTCCATCTCAATGAGAGTATCTTCAAATATTTCAGTTGGATTGAATTTCTGCAGCAGTAGACACGAGTATATCTCTCAGTTGTGACAATGTCGTGAAATATAACTCGTTTCACGAATTAGGAAAACACATTTTCTTACCTCTAACCAACGGTAGGCTCTTTGAGGCTCCCATGCAGGGAATCCTCCATTGTTGCTCTGTAGTGTTAAATGTAGTTAGATACAAAATCAAAACTACAGTTAAAAATTTCATGGTGCGTTCTAATTATATAGAAAACCACACCTGAAGCGATAGGATCACATTCACAGCATCGTAGAATCTATCATCTTCCATTTTCTCGCCAACTAGGTCAACAGGCATTTGTGACAATAGAAGTGCAGCCTGAAGAGATAAATGAAGTTTTTAAGCACGCATTAATTCAAAGAACTTCTGAAAAATACGCAGTTATATTTTCTTAATAAGTTGGACTAAACATGCATTAAGTTAATCGATTGAATTTGTATGAACCTTTAATCCTTCTGCTGTGCAATCAGAGACTTGCCAACCCTGATCCTGCATTGAGAATGTCCATGCTCCTTTGGATATGTGTCGATGCATTGCTTCGAAGTCACCTGATGGATTTTCACGAACCTTCAATCAAGAAAAGAAATTGCATCTTATGGTTCTGATTCTTAGGATTCTTCACGTTTATGCAAGCAAAACGATTAATTAGAACATGTTATGTAACCTGGGAAGCCTTCACGAAGTGATGTGCTTTCTGAAGTGTAGGTCCATATTCTTCACTCAAATCACATGAAAGGATTGCTTGTATGGCTAATGCTGCATCCCACAGTTGAGACCCAAAACTCTGCAATTTTTTTTCACTGTATTAACATGGTGCATTGTGTGACTAACAGTAAATTTTGCACTTTTCAGATTTTGATTATTCACTTTGACAAGTTTTCCCATAAACATTTGTAGCAGAAAAAGAAAAGGAAAAGTGAAATAAGTTTCTCAGCAAGCTGATACTAACCTGAATTTTCAAGCCATCTTCTGCAAGCCAGAAGTAATCAGGGATTCTGGCTAAATGAAGTTTATATGCCTCTGAATTGGGATTTTCCACCCAACGTGCAATCAAACATAGCACCTGACATAGAAAATTCCATTCAGCATGTGGTAGTCACGGAGGTATCGTATTTCTAGATATATATAACATTAACTTTACACACATATATAAATATTTGACACAATTTTTAACCCAAAACATTAAGAAAATAAGTATATAGATCTTGACTTTTATATTGTGTTTAACTTTGTCTTTTCTACTCAAAGTGAAATTTTTAACTCATACTTGATTATTCCCGCACCAAATATTAACTTTACCTTCTCTACGTTACCAATGCCAAGGTATCTACTATTTTCATCCTCATAACGTATGTGATCAATTGCAACTTCTAGTGCCTTCTCTCTCAGCATGGAAAAGGGCCATCGGTTCAGAAGAGGCTCTGCCACGTGATGAAGAGATGCCCATAACACATCTTGAATCAGAGGATGAGGGTAGTAGAGATCCTCCTGAAATTTCGTATTGGTTAGAGTTTAACTCAGACCAACATCAAACACTTTCCTTGTCGTATTGAAGATTACTATAAATTATCAAAAACAAAGACATTTTGGTATGGAAACAAAAACCTTGGCAACCCTGCTACGGCATTTATTCCAATCGATTTGATCGTAGGGTTGGTTGTACATTTCTTCTCTTAGTGATATGATTAACTTGGTAATAGGACCCACGAACTTCTTCCCATATAAATATGACATTGGCATGTAAACTAAGCGACAGTAGCATAACATTTTCCCTGTATAACATATGCAGAGAACTTCGATTAGCAAATAATTGTAGATATAAAAGAAGCATCTTTCATCGACCTTTCCCTTCCCTGGTTAAATTATATGATTATGAGGCAAGGTAGTAAACCTGGATGAATTGGTGTGTATTTGGGCAAAAGCCATATTTCTGGTGGGAGAGGGTTACACCCTGACCACTCATGAACTCCAAGCACCTGCGTAATTCAAAATTAAAATTTGTTGAAGATTTCATATCGATTAAATTTATACGGTATATAAGTAGCTCCAAACTTTATTTTACACGTCAGTTTTGTAAGTTTAAGTTAGACTTAAGTCCTTAAAATATTATTAGAGTCATCCAAAATCTTTCCAAACAAGATTTGTTTTTTGTTATTATCATATACCATCTATTACTATCTAGTTCTACGCTCGATATATATGTATGTTGATCTTCTGATAAATACATTGGAGATCAAACATCTATAATATATAAGTGATTATAAATCTTATTTTACATATCATTTTGTAGAGTTGAGTTAGACTTAAAGTTCGTATATGTTATACATTTGTATGAATATGTTATACATTTGTATGATTGTGTTTACTACTGTGATAGAATTAGTTAAATTGGCTGAGAAACTAAACAGAAATGGTAAATGATATATATTTGTTACCGTGACCCAGAACTTTCCCCATGATGGAATAGCTTCTAAACCACCATGGTCAAGGATCCATTTTCTGCCTCTAGCCATTGCTCTATCTTCACCATCTTCACGTCCTTCTCCAAGAATTCTCAAGGCAATGTAGCTCAACGCTGATCCAAACATTGTGCTGTGACCCTCTATGTGGGATCCCCAACCTCCATCTTTGTTCTGTCACATGTGACAACACCAATAGGTAATTAACTCAGTTGGAACCAAATTGCATGCACAAATCTTACTTTTAAATGTTTTATTTTCAATTCCAGAGTCTAGCTTATTGTTGGAGGTGTTAGTGTTATTTTCATTCTTATATGCACAGCTTCAGAAACATGAGAAATATACCTGGTGATTATACAAGTAACGAATAATTTCCTTCTGGTGTTCTGGTCCTAAAACAGCATTCAGGGACCCTGTAATATAGAGTGCCATCACCTGAAAATATATATAATTGAGCACATATGACATAAGCTACAATAAAAAAACGTCTAAATTTTATAAATAGAACGTGCACAATTAATTTATGGAGAATTTTAAAACTATATATACTAAAAAATGTGGCAACAAAGGAATGCATAATATTACTTCAAATGAAACCCGTTTTATAACTTAAAAGTAATAAAGTTTAAGAATGATGGTCATTTGTAAACATACATGTATCAAGAAATTAATCAGTCTAATTCAATTACGAATACAAATTAAATATTTAAAAGATAAAATTTTCAAATAAAAAGAAATTAAACGTTTTTAAAAATTACCTTCCAACACTAAAACCACATGATGAGAAAAATGAATATATATATATATATATATATATATATATATATATATATATAAAAAATAATAAAAAATTTATAATAATATATAAATAATAAAATATAAATTTTTTTTTT
>Ga0099822_1001095_pt1 | contig 30040 bp, 16 predicted proteins | sample CowpeawhiteBW_FD_76839 | JGI IMG/M metagenome (GOLD analysis project Ga0099822, IMG submission 76839) | Root nodule microbial communities of legume samples collected from California USA - Cow pea white BW | ecosystem: Host-associated > Plants > Roots > Nodule | place: USA: California | collected... | reverse complement strand
TATATATATAATACATATATATATATATATATATATATATATATATATATATATATATATATATATATGCATATAAATAAAATTTGATTAGATTAATTATAAATATTTGGGTAGTATGAAATGAAGATTACATATTAAAAAGAAATTCCAATTAGTAAAGCTAAATTTGAGGTATATTACTTAATATTTTTATTAATTAAAATAATTTTTACATTTAAGTATATTAATATCATATTATTATTTTTTGAAAGTTTAGTCAATATAGTGGTGTTTAGTATATAATGAGGATAACATATCTTACATGTTAAATTTCTTTAGTAAGGTAGTTTTTTTTAAGGTTAAATATGTTTTTGTCCCTTAATTTTTAGTAAAAAATTAGAATTAGTCTTTTTTTTAAAATTTTGATTTAACTTAGTTCATCAACTTTAAAAATGCGTGAATTTAATTTTTTTAACTAAATTTCTTAAGTTTATTTGACGTTTTAAACGTGTTTTATAATAGTTTCTTAGCTAACATTGAAGTGGAAATCTATCAAATACTGTAAACAACTCAAATGTTACCTTGAAACGTTTGAAACATGAAATAGACTTAAAAAAATTTAGTTAAAATAACTAAATTCAAGTATTTATAGAGTTGGGGAACTAAATTGTAATAAAGTTTTAAAGATTGACTAATTCTAATTTTTACTAAATAAGGGACAAAAACATATTTAAACTTCTTTTTTATGGAGTTGTTGATATGATGTTACCATGTATTTGGATAAGGGATAATTGTAAGATATAATATTTAAATTACTTGTAATCAATTTTTTCTATATTTTAAATATTATTAAAATAATATTAATAATTTTTTAATACGTATATAATGCGTACAAAGAGTAGAGTTGTAAATTTAACCCATCATACACGGCTTGACCCTATTTCACATGGGTTAAAGTCAAAAAAATTGCAAGACCAAAAGCCAAAGTAGTTAGTCTAAATCGAAGGTCAAGATAAGTTGGACCAAGCGAAGGGTGAGAGGTTAAGTTGAGTTGGTCTGATCAAAGATCAAGTTGAATTGGTTTCGGTCAAAGGTCAACTTGGTTGACTAGGCTAAAGAATCAAGTCAAGTTGGCTTGAGGTAAGTATACTTGGACTCAAGGTCAACATGAGTCAGCTTGGACGAAGGTCGTCTCGAGTTGATCTGGACTTAAAGTCAATTTGAGTCGATCGAGGCAAAGTTCGAACAAAGCCAATTAGGGATAAAGGTCGAGTTAGATTGGTAGGATCTAAGGTTGTCGCAAGTTAGTATGAATTAAAGGTCGTCTTGAGTCGACTTAGGTGAAAGTTATTGACCTAAGTTGACTTAGACCAAAGATTGACTTAAGTCAGTTGGGTTCAATAAATCAAGTTAAGTTAAGGTCAAGCAAAGTCAACTCGAAACAAGCGACCTAGGGTCTAACCGAGTTAGTTAGCTTTGAAGGTCAATCTAAGTTGGTCCGAGTAAAAGTTGACCCAGATTGGCCCTGACTGAAAATTGACCTAATTTGACAAAAAGGTCAACCCAAATCAACATGACTAAAGGTCAACCCAATTCGACACAGTTGACCAATAAAATGTGGGCTTATTTAAGAATGAATTGGAACCGACCTATGAACCATGAGTCAAATTGACATCTCTAATAGAGAGATAGTGACTAGTTGTGAAATTTTAATTTCCTTTTTTTAGTGAATTTCAAATTATATTGTTTTATTTATTTGAAATACTTTCATAACATTCCTAAATTTCAATTTCTTTTGATTTGTTTCATCTAAGCAACTCATTTTGTTTGAAATAATTTTAAATTCACCATATAAATGAATTACTCTCTTAAATTACCTCATATAAGTTATTTGTCTTTGCAAAAAACTTTTAAGACAACTTATTGAATAATTTATTTATGTATAGACTTTTTACTAATAATTTTAAGCGTAAAAATTACATTCTCGTAAGTTCTAAAACGTTTGAGAAAATGGCAATAAAAAATGGTTTAATTAAATTTCAATTTCTAATCAATTTGAATATTTTCATTTAAGTCTATGTTTTTTCTTTACTGAGTACTCAACTTTTATATTTGATTTTTCCTTTAATTAAATTATATGGTTGTTATTTTATTTCATCATTTTACTTATTTGTTTCATATATTAAAATATCTTCACATATTAAAAAATGTGAGATTTTATACTTAATATAAAAGATATAGCGATTAATATAAAATGACAAACAACTTTTATTACTTTCAATAAAAACGTGTTGAATATGTGAAACAAATAAAATCAAAGAAACATGATAACATAATTTACCTAGTAATTGAAAAAACTACACCAATAACTTAATTGAAAGATATAACAATTTTGAATCTCAGTAGACAAAAAAAATTAATAAAAACTCAAGTGAAGATACTTAGATTTATGGAATTGAGCCTAAAATAAGTTGATGTATTCTTAATCACCATATTTTATGATTTTTATTTTTGCAAATTCTTGTTTTCCCATTGATTATTATTTCTTTATTTTATTTTACATATATGTTTCATGTTATTTTCTCTCTTCTATGTTTTTGCTGTCATTATTTCCCAAAAGGGCATTTAGTATAACTTTTACTGCCTTGGTTTACAAAACTTCGTAAACACTTCAGAAATTTCCTTCCATTAAAAGGCTTCAAAATCGAAATCGCGTCCTTATAGAATGAATGTGAAATTTTAAATTTCTAAAAGAGTATTAATAGAAATTATATTAATATAACTAATTTCTTTCGTAAGAATATTTACTTCTGATAAAGTTTAACATATTTAAATTGAAAAGTATACTTAATTGTTAAGCTAAATAAAAAAGACCCAAAAAATATCTTATTATTAAAAATCATCGAAAAGAGAATCGTACCATAATGTCTGGGTATCTACAATTGCAGGAGATTGCGTTAATGTTTACACCTGTTGCACCATTGAACTATTATTTAATTAAGACAAATATGATGTCTACACTTCTGTGTTCCTTGACACCGATTATATCCATAACACTTCCACTGGTATATGTTTGACATAATTACATTGCGAAGACTGTGTTCCTCAAGAAAAAAGTAAAAGAGTTTTCAATTTAGGTAGGTACTTGTAAGAAAATCAAATATGCACTTAAACAGGACACACAAATTGGTAATATCGCTATAGATTTCTGGAATTGTGTACATATTGATGCATCCATATCCATGGGTGAAGAAGCGACGGGAAAGATTGGGGGTGAGGGCAAAACTTAATTCATTCACTAAATCATATCTATTTCAACTTAAAATTACAATTAAGGAGACAAACCAAGAATTTTGAATATCAACATCGACTGCTACAAAACTTGTTAAATGACCAACCACGGCTGCACAATGCTCAGAAATGATACATTACCTTTGTATACCCACAGACCAACCAAAGGCCTGAAACAAAAAAGAGAAAATGGAATTCAGCTTTTGTATGACATGTCGTGTATAATACTCTCAGCATCTACTGTGTACGATACAATGTTAATGTTAGCATAGCATGTGACACTTCTGACAAAATTTTAAGATCTGTAAAATTAATATTATTTATTTATCTCAAAGTGAATGTTAGAGACAAAACAAATAATAATATACCAATTTAGAGGGATGAAAATCAAACAAAAAATTTTATGCACTACATCCGAAATTCACTCATTCTATAAGAATTAAAAACAGTAATTTCAAATCTCGCAAGGGTGAAAAATAAAGTAACTTGTTCATTTTACAGGGACTAAAATTATATTAAAGTCAAATTACATTATCGATGCAACATTGATGAATCACCCTAGCCCCCTCACTAAGAGCCCGATACTAATGGCTTCCATGGCTCCCTGTTTGACTTTAAACTAATCAAGATAACAAGAATTATCGTGTAAGCTATGCACAAAATGTAGCAATAATTTTACCTCAATTTAGTGTTACACAAAAATGCAGAGTGAAGGTTTAAATCACCCCCATATCTTCCACAGTATGTTAGCCTTCACACGGAAGCAATTGAGTTGCTACTTTACAATATAGTTTACTGAACAGCATCATTTCCAAATCTTTTCACCAAGAATTCATCCAGCTGACCCCAGTTCGGGGTATCCGATTTACTCAAATCACCCAATGGCAATGACCGTATGCATTGGAGAATATGCTTGACATCTCGATATAACCTAGCAAGTGTGGAGAATTTAAGAAAAAACAAAATTACTCAATTTTTCTAAAGTTCCGTAAAAGTATTTCTAAACGACATAACTTCGGAAAAGTAAATACCTATTCTGTGCTTGAGGAGTGCTAATATCAAATTTTGAAAATGCTTCTGAAATTTGTGAGTGAAATATAACGACCACTTGCCTGAAAAATAGCAAACTTGAGAGGTGAGTGTAGGAATTCAGATGATGTCAGCATATTTTACTGTTATTTTTCTTTTTATGCAGAAAGTAAATTTTCTCCTTTCTTTTTCATTGTGAAAGGGAAAATAAGAGAACTTTATTTTGAAATTCATCATAGAAAATAATGTATATCCAGGACATTCATCACTGTCACCTTTTCCCTCCAAACTCCATCCAAAAATATACCTAAATGGTTATATTACAGTAATACTAAATCAGTATCATACATTTCATGATCTTCGGATATAATATTTCAACCATGAAAAAAAAAAAAGATTGCTTCATTAGACACTGAATGATTAAACTCAAAGCTACTACTTTTCTCAGAGCCAGGTTCCTTATAAACTAAATATTGATAAGGCATAATAGAAAGAAAATAATCTATCACCTTATGTTACGTAGAAATCAATATAATAGAATTAAGAATGAATTTGACCTAACTCAATTTTAAAAGCTAGCTTAATAAGTGAGGATTGTACAATAAGGAGTACTTTAACCATATATCTGAAGTGGGTTCTAAATCTTAACCTAATATAGAACCCATCATTTTAATATCCCAGCATCAGAAACTACAGGTACAATCTTCAGTAGTGTAATCTTGATTATGATCTTTAATGAAAGTACAAGAATAAGAAAAATGGAGATTTCTACAATTCTTACCCAAAAATTGCTTGAACATCTTCTTCATTCAAAGTTCGAGATAGAACACGTTGGAGGTACCCAACTTCCTAATAACAAAGTCCAAAAATAGATAAGTTCTGATTAAGAGACTGCTTAACAGACAGGTGGGGCACAAAAGTAGAACTCAAAAATGATAATTATAGGTCACCCTACCCCATTATCAATATATATATATATATATATATATATATATATATATATATATATATATATATAATGACTAATCACAAATTTGCTTACCTACAAGTGTTTAAGTTATTAAATCGTTTGCCAAATAGTTTACTGCACATCTATGAGATGTTTATCTCAAATTGGATAATGCAACAATCACTCTACTATTTATCAGAAGAAAAACCTAGTGAAGTGACTAGTGAGCCACCATAATCGTTGAAAAATTTGCTCTTTGGGATATTCATATTTATGCTTTGAAGTACCAGATAGGAAGATACATATTAAAATCTCGGTCAACTTTAAAAATTAAGCAAAAAGAAAAGGTCAAAGGCAGAACACAAGCATTCTAAGAATTTATATATAACTATTTACCTTAGTAAGGGATCGGGCAAATTGACTAGGCTGAGGATCTGCATCCTCAGGTCTATTCCAACTCTCAACAATTTGAGGCAACCCACGTAAATGTACTAGTAATCTTTCTCGCATTATTTGAACTAATTTACTATGTATTTCATCTCTGTGAACTTTATAATCCTGGAATGGAAAAAATACAATAGTAATGCAAATGTTATAACAAATACATTCTCAGAAGTCTTAAAAAAGCAGGGCACGAAAAATGAATAAATTTTAAAAACTTCTATACATATATAAAATGTATTTTTTATTGGAGGAAAAAAGTAAAAAAAAAAAACAAAAATAGAGACAAACAACAATATCCTCCTAAACAGAGAAACCAAAAAGAATAGGGAGCCTGAGGGTTAGCCAACAAAAGCAGATCCTAGAAAGCCAAGTTTTTGTAAATATGTTTGAACACACAAGGAAGAATAAACCAAATTCATTCTTAAATTTTACTTAAAATGGCTCCATCCCGTCATAGTATGGACTAGAAAGATGAATGACATACTTATTAACAGAGACATCTTATACATTTGATACAAATGTGCAATGAGGAGTAAAAGAAGAAAAATAATTTTGAAGGAAAATTAAAAATAAGAAACTAGCAACAATTGGTGCAGATGTGCAGACAGTGAAACTAAAGTCATCACAATTAACAGCAACACTTGATTTTCATTGATGACAAACTAAAAAAAATCGAAAATCTCCTTAGAAAAGCACTAATGTTCTTCCGGTTTTAGTTTTTTATCTGATTATTATAATCTAATGTATGATATAATAAGACCATATTCAGAGATCCTTATCATTATTCCTTTCCCTAAAATAAATTTTTGATAAAGGCTGCAAAATCTTAGCTATAGACCTCCAGAGCAGTGACATAATAATGCAATTGCAACTATAATTTCTTGTTCAAGTCGTGTCCTCTCTATTACTACATCGCCTCCTCTCTAAAAATATTTCCTTTTCCATTCAGATTATAAAGAAGGGGAATTCAGAGGAAACGTAATTAAACGTAAAATCTCTTCCGACTTGTTTAACTACAGGTAAATTTTCACTATATGGACAAAACTGTCATACTTCCAACAATCATTAAAAAATCTTACCTATGAACAAAACGTCTGAATAAGTCTTCATCTAACAAAGGACTAAAGGAATAAAGATTAAATAACAATGAAGCACAAACCTGGGCAACCCGATCAATCTCAGAAAGCAATAGTATTTTTCTTGTCTCAGGTACTTTGAGAAAAAGAATCTGCCGAATATCTTATACCAGAAATGAAGAACAAAGTTATAAAATTAATCCATATGATGAAAAACAATATAATAAACTCATGAAACGCATTAAAAACTTCATTTAGGTGAGTGAATTTGTACCAGGAATAATAACATGTACGAAACTGATGACTTGACTTGCCAATGCCAGGTGTTTAGATGTGATGGACTTCAAACCAGACACCTGCACCAGAACGAAGAATTAGAAGACACTACAATGAGAAAGCTCCAAGTAAATTGAAATGGGATCATAATAGACCAATGAACTGGGTAAAGGGAGGAACCCAGTACAGGAGAAGAAGGGAAGCAAACTGTTGAAAAGCTACAACATTTGAGGCCACCCCTGACCACAATGTCTAAAAAAAGACTACTTTTGGAGAGGGTGACCAAAAAGACTGACTGAAATCAGTGTTGAGCTATTGAGAGAGTGGCTCTTAGTGGGTTGAGATCCTACATAAACTACAAACATAACCTAAGTAATGCTTACAAGTTGGTTTTGTAGGGTTAAGTAAGACCCATTACCCAAATTTTAAGATGGTATCAATGTTTATCCTAGTTCTGTTATTAGGCCACATGTATTGCAACCCTCTACACCCACAACCCTAGGCGTGAAGAATAGTGTTCAAAATTCTCCTTAGTTTCAGTCACCCTTAGGACACACATTCTCAAAAGGCTACATATAGAGGGGCTAACTAGATAGATTAAGTGAAGCATCAAAGTGCTAAGCAATTGAGAGATCAGCTCTTAATGGGTTGATATCCTACATTGATTTCAGACATTCCCTAAGTAGTGCTTATGAGGTTTGGGTAATTCTCTCTAAACCCTCCCTTTTTGCATCCATGGCCTACATCAAATTTTTATCAGATAATAGCTCAAAAGCATTAGTAGGAATTGAGGGAGTGTTTAGGCTAATTAGAAAGGTTAAATGGGTGGATAAAATTTATGAAATGAGAGGCAGTTTAAGAAAGCATTTAATGGTTTATTATTTTTCGAAGTGGCTGACTATTTAGCAGGGTTCAGTGCGTTTTAGGAAGTTGTGATAGTTTAGTTGTTTTCTGCCAAATAGCAGTAGTTATTTATCACCTTCATAAACATTCTACTCATAAATAGACCAATCTGATGGGTGGAAGAATCACTCGAGCATATTCAGAAAATACACTCTTCGTTCCTCTCTTCTCAGACTTCATATTCTTCAAATTATAATTTCCACATTTCAGTTTCTCTCTCCTTTCATGTTTATTTGATTTCTACTAACAGAAATGAGTATGTTGAAACAGATAATTCAGTATATCAAAATGGATAATAGATGCCATAAAAGTTCTTATATACTATGAATGTCATTGATGACATAGGCATGTAAAATAGTCTAACACGTGGCATCATACCAATCACCCCTTAGTAGAGGGGATAGGCCAAGGAAGTCACAATAGAAGATATGGTGCGAGACTAGAAAGATTTAGAATTTTAAATTACATTAAGTTCCGAAAATTTGGATACAGTATCGAGTACTGCGAACCTAAAATCCATATAGCTGAAAGTATCGGTGAGAATAAGGCTTGGCTAGTATTGTTGATTGTTATATTTATGACCTATACAACGTATACTTTATTACAAGATACGTGAAATAAATATAAGACCTGGCTAAAAGACCAGAAATGCTTTATGGTACTGAAAGTTGAACAATGAAGTGCCAACAAGAGAAAAAATTAAGTGCATAAAAAATGGAAATGATGAGGTAGACAAACAGGCATAAGATAGAGATTTCAGCTAAAAAAAACAAATGGAAAAGTCCAATTCAAAGATGCATAAGAAGACCTAAAAACATAAGGAGAAAATATTAAAGACCCGCATATAGGTTGAGGGTCGATTGGTACATGTAAGATTTTATGCACATATATCTAAACGGTACCAACAGTTTTGAGAACAATACAAACAGTACCTGCATAGCACCAGCCCCAAGAACAAGTTGGCATGTTCTCGTGTTGAAAAACTTCAATATTTCTACTACACGGTGAACAACTTCCGAAGAAAGTGTTGGCAAAAGGTTGTTCATATCAATGTACTCTGACAACATCTTCAGCAATATTAAGCCACTAGAATCAAACATGGCAAAAAGAGCCACTGTAAATTATTTACATGATGACAGCAAATCAAAACTAGGATAAAAAAATTCATAAAAGATAAGTGAACCTCACAATAGTAGTATATTGTAATAAAATAATAAAGCCTACCAACACAAACATTCTCAAGAGAGAGAGAACACTACAGAAACTCAAAGGGACAGATCTTGCAACTAATTGGGAAAAGAGAGAAATTGAATCTAGATAACTAACCAGTTGACCATGTGATAACCAACACCTTTGTAATTAAGAGCCTGAGAAGCAGATTTTTTGTGGTCTTTCTCAGTATTGTTACTATGAGCTGATGTAACCTTACTGTGACCTTTATTTGCTTCCACAGAATCATTAGGGGATTTGGGTCTGTCTGATGTTTCATTATTCATAGATGCTTCAATGGAATTAACCCGCATAATTTGATGTTCAGCACTGGACTGTGCACTGTTTACCATTGGCATAGAATCATGGTTAGTGACCACACCATTGTAACTGGTTGAATTATCATCCTCGGTGTCATTAAAGTTCTCAGAAGTTAAATTATCAGATGTAAAAAGCATATTGACAATGGATTGAAATTCATCAGGAACATCTATCTCCACCCAGGTTTCCTGGTCAAGCACTGCCTTAATCTTTGACATCTACATGCATAGAAACAGTCATTAACAATGATGTACAAAGATTTCAGGACAACAAAACCCAACAAAAACACAAAATTAAAACTAACCCGAGATTCATGCTGAAAATCAACAAAAGCCTTGGCCTGTGATTGCAGTGTCCCACGGATGCTATATCCCAATCTCCCACCAATCTGTTATCATAAGCATGAAAATTAATCAGGAAAGAAAAGCCAAATAATTTGTATATGCTAAGTTTTAAATCAATATGAAAATATATACTTTTTCTGTAGCAGTAATGAACTCCTGGGTAATGTTGTATATGGCTAGAAACTCCTGCAATTTCAACCTAGGATGAAGAACTGCACGGACCCCAAGAAGCTTTGCCCATCTTCCATGAGCCGCATCACATGCTGCAAAGACGGCTTCTGCGTTTTCTCGCAATATATCAGCTCTGTTTAGAACCAGATTCTTTGAGAACATCAAACAAATGGGACAACTAAAACACAAAGTTATTGCAGAACAGAAAAAGATCTGAAATGTATTCTATCTTAATTTTCATGGTTTTTAGATGTAGTAAGTGAATTCAAATGACGTCCCCAGTATTTTCATTTTTAAAGAGAGGAAAACCCTGGAAGTGCCATTTGTTACCAGCAAAAAGAAATTCAGTACAAACAGCAAAATAGCAGCAGAAGGGTCTAGCATAGCTTGCATACTGACTTAATCGTTGAGGTGATAAGAGGTATTAATCTTGCATGATAAAACAAATTACTCCATATTTAATGTATCCACTATGTTATAATGTCATTCCAAGTTGTTAAAATAACAAGCGATCATGAAGTTTGTGTCATCTGTCACAACTTTCACAAGTGAATAACAGGAGTGAACATTCAAAAAAATGTCATCCACAGCCTTTAATAAGAAACTGAAAATGTACAATCAAAAAATTAAAAAACGATATATAGTTTTAGCTAAGTTGGAAAAGAGTATATGATGCAACTAAGTGAAATAGAAACAAGTAATAACCAATCAAATCTTACAGAATAACAAAGGAGAGGCTAATACTAAAATTACAACACAAATGTTTTTTCTTTCAATTCCCCCTTCCATTTCCTATATGATAGCATATTATAAAATGACAGGATAGAAACTGTCAAAAGATATAAAACCATTCATTTGTATCCATTTTACAACTTCAGCTTTTGGGATAAATTGGGTTTTCACATATAGTGTTATTAAGAAGCATTGCTACATAATGGACTCTACAAAGGTATTCATCTAATCCTCTCAAAGCTACACCATATCATGTCACGTGTCACCATTCAATGAATAATCAAACTGAAGGGGAAAACACAAGGGAAAAACCAAATTCTTTGCATGGAAAACAAGAAAAATAAAAATTGACATAACAATACCAATGTGTATCAGTTTTAGAAATCTTCACTTTACAGGTGAACTCGTTAATATTACAATATGCTTATTCCAAACAGGATTATGTTTGTTCAGGTGCTTGAGAACTACATAATAGCATTTATCAATTTATGAGAACAAAAAAAGGAAATTTGAAAAAAAATAGAATAGCTCAGATCTTACATTACTTCGTTTCTAAATCTAAACACCAAAAAAGAATCAGGAAAAGCTTCCCAGTTTCTACTACAAGTATACCAGAAATGAGAACCAAGGTTTAACCTGAAATTTTTTGACATGTTGGAGGAGTTCACAGCATCAATTGATTTTCCCTGAAATGAAGAACCCTTGGCAACACTTCTTTGTGCTGAATATGGCAAAAATGTAGTACCATGAACCTCACTTTCTTGTGATGTTTCTGCAGCTGCAGCACCATGAGCAATAGCTGCCACAACTGAATCAGCAGCATAATGACCATCACGATTGTTCAAAATCCATTCAATGGCCTTTTTCACTTCAGCAGCCCGCACTAAATGTGCCTGCAATCACTAAAAGGAAAAAAATCTTATTACATCACTCTTAAGACAACTGAGTTGCAAAATAATGTATAGTTGAATCCAGCAACCTGCATATGCCATTACTATGCTTCTATAGCACACTTTTCTTAACTAATGCACAGCACAGTTAACATGATTTCACTTGGATTTAGAGATGGGCAAATATCAGTGTGAGCCGATGTATATGTATTTATAAAATTATGAGTACAATTATATCTGAAATAGGAAGGCTACACAGCCTATGTTCCCTAACCTAAAGCTAGCTACACCAGAAACCAAAACTGTACAACAAAATGATATCACCGATTTCAACATTCCCACTAAGACTAAAGCATATAAATTGTATGCAACAAGCTTAGAACATATAAACTGAATTATAGGCCCTATTAAAGACTTTGAACGTGTGTGCAAGATGGCCATTAGTCTTGAGTACAAGTAGCATAGAGATATCCATTGAAATGTAGCAAAAAACAGGATAATTGGATGTAAAATTGAGAGATGTCATATTACAAGTTTCCAAGTTTAAATATTTGGAATCAATATTACAAAAGATGTGGAATTCAAAGATGTCAAACACAAGATACAGGCTAGATGGTTAAAATGGAGAAATAAATCAGAGATTGTTTGAGATCTACCAAACTCAATATTTATCGTATTACTATACATTCAGCTACACTCTATGGTAGTAAAGATGGCCTTTAAAGGGGAAGTGAGTGAAAAAGGTATTATAGTAAAATTGAAAATGTTCATGCAAGAGAAAAAGGTAACAAAAGTAAAAATGATAATGTTGAGATGAACACAAGAAAAGGCAGGTTATAAAATGATTGTTCACAACGAATATTAGTAAGGCACCATGATGAAAAGATAGCAAAATTTTGGTTAAGGTGGTTTGGACATCTACAAAGAAGGGACTATAGTGCGGACAGTAGATAGCATGGTTTTTAGCTATGTAGGGAGGGAGACAAGAAGGACATCAGAAGCAATTGTTAAAAGTGATCTAATGGTGAATAATACACCTGCGAATTTGGTCATGAAGTGAACTCAATAGCATCGTGCAATGCATGCAGTTGATCTCAAGTATAGTGGGATAACAGTTGGGTTGTTGTTTGCCTTTTGGTGTTCATTACTTGGGTGTTTGGCACAACACTATGACTTTTGCTATTAATATTGAATAAGCCTATAATTTAGATATTTTTCACTTCTGAGAATTTATATTTGTGTAGATAAATTGTTTAATTTGTATCCGTAGTCTTCAATATGGTGGCCATCTGTTAGGTTCCTTCCTTCAGAAAAGAATTAATTCTTTTCAGGAACCAAACAAGGAAAAATTTGAGAGAAAAGATAGAAAGGAGGAACTATTTCGTTTAGTAACCAAAAGAATGTTCACAAGCGTACCCAAAGGAGTACAATCCTTTCACACTGGGTATCCCCGTGGATTATACAAAACAAAAAAGGTACCCTCTCTCTTCACTAGGAGGGCTATTTATACCCGCAATTAACTTCCAAAACCTACCAATCTCCCCTCCTATTCTTTCTTCTAAGATATACTTGTAGTCCGTTTGGTCAGTTCAGTCTACTTCCTAACATCATCCTACTATATGGCGTAGAGGTTCTGTGGTCGGCATGGGCCACTCCTCACAATTATTTGGGATTGGTACTATGTTTGCACAGTTACACTGAGTTAAACACATAATTTTAAAACCAAGCTACATGATCTTCTGTCTTTCTCATTAATTTGCCTTGTAAAAGTAATTTAACTGAAAGAGAACTAAGTTAAGGATAAGAAATTTCCAGAAACTCAAACACCAGACATGACAAAACCCCCAGAACACAGCTAATGTCTATAGGACACCACGACACTGCACAAACACACATATAATGAGAATTCAATTATGATTTTATATTCACGTTTTAAAAATAAAGGTGTTAAGCTTCACAATGAGACAGCTAAAGTAAATCCTTGGACACAGCTAAAGGAAGAATCAGATCTCTTAAAACAACTACTCAAGTTCTATGATAATGATCCTCGTGTTTTGGGTTAATATGCTTATTATTACAATATTTTAGATTATTTTAATTTTTAACATTTGTAGTAGAGTAAATTAGTCTGACATCCCTTGAGATTTTTTCGAAGTACGCTTAACACCTGTTTTATTCACCATTACAGTGGTCCCCTTTTCCAGGGCTTCTTAAGGAGATGCATATGTAAGGTGAAAAGAGCTGACAATGGAAGGTTTTTAAAACAAAAATGGAGGTCTGCGTATAATTTAAAAACTGGAGTCTCAATGAAATTTGAGAAAACTTCAGGCGGCATTAGTGCAATTTACATTTTATAATACAATGTAAATCGACTTTGGCCCATGCCCAAGCTTTACCGGAGAAGTGTTTAAGCCAAGAAAAAGTATTTTATAATTCAGACACTGGAAATGAGTACAGGACACCTGCGCAAAGAGTGTCAAAATTCAAGAAGTGTTGATCACATGGCACACTGTTTAGAGCCTTGCTGGGCTGCCTAGCCATAAACACACATCATCTACGTTATTAAAACTGAATACATTTCAAAAGACTGCAATATTCTAGTGTAGATGATCTAACAAATTAACAATTGCCAAGTATAAATTACCTGTACTATCAAGAAAATAGCACTCAAAAGATGAACAAAGCAGTCAGATGATAGGCTCCTCAACTTGCTAGCCAGTGATGCACCTCCACCTGAGTTACTATTTAGGATTAGCAAGTTGAAAAAGGAACAGATCCCACAGAAACACAGCACACTAGAAGCATTTAAAAGTATATCTCCTTATAGACACATCACTAATTATGCTAAATAAATTCTCACCATCTGCATCTACAGTTCTGTCTCCAGAAAAGAACTCTGACTCTGAACCTCGAGAAGCAAGAACTGGAAGCAACTCAGCAACAGCAGTCTTAATAGCACTCTTCATATCAGCCGTCAGTGTATCTCGATAAGTCCTCAGAACAGAGGGAAGTTTAGCCTGAAAATAAGGTATTTTTCACCAAATTAAGCCTAGTACAGATCTTAATAGCACTCTTCATATCAGCCCTCGGTGTACCTTGATGTTTTACTGTCATGTTTCTTAAAAGAACAACAAGGTAATGCTATTAAAAAATGTGAAATCACTTAGCATTCATTATTCCCAGCACAGAGAAATACCAAGGCAGATAAAAACACATCAAACATATGAGCAAGTAAAGGAGCCAGAAGAAACCAGGTAAATTAAACAAGAAAAATCTTGTATGGTACGCCCACTCATCCAATGAAACATTTCCATCTATACTACATTAAGTTTATTCTCTTTTTGGCTTTTTATAGCTTAACAATGCAAATCTTAATTATAGATAGGAAAAGTTTCCCTTAAGCGTGGGCACTATATTTCTGTCACATAGAATACCATAAGCATGCCTTCATTTAATCCCCCACAATCATATTCTATGATTGATATCTCTCTCAATATCTCCAGCCATGTGACTTGTACGGTATGGTGTCAACCTTTTACCTATAAGATAAGATTGATATGCCTCCTGTATACTTAAATTTAGAGGATGACCAAAATATCAATGAGCTAAACTTCTCAGATGATGGGTTTTGTATATCATATGTAAAGGAGTACATGTATAAATATATAAAGACAAGAGGCTACAACCTATGACACTTAACCTAAAGCTTGGTACAGTAAAAAAGTAGCTTTATAAAGTTTTTACAACAAAAATAATAAAAAACTATTCTAACATATGCCCTTAAGCTAAAGGATATAAAATGTATGCACCAACTTTGATCCACCATGTTTTACGTTATGAATTTCAAGTGAGTTGGAAGGCCCCAAAAAATATGCAAGAAGAGCAATATATAAGTTGCAAGACTGGGTTAGAAGTGTTGTCTTGGTTGGTCTCTAATGTAGGTTTGCTCCTGGCTCATTGGAGTACGTGAAGAATCATGGGTTTGTGATTACTAGTATCAAAAGTCTTCTTGAAAAGGTTTCACAAAAGCATGTATAGTTGTGGTGAGTAAATGTCACCATCGAGGTACTCTTAGTTAAGAAATGTTTTTGCTTGAGAGAAAGGTGTACCAATATCAAAGGACTTAAACTTGAGAGGAAATTGTTATAAATTCAAGTGAATTGGAAGACCTCACGTTGGTTGAAATGAGCAAGATAACCAATATATAAGGACAAAGACTCAAACCATAAGGACAAAGACTCACAAACCTATTGCATAAAGATTTTGGGTTGGGAGGTAGGATCTTGGTCTCTTATATGGGTTTGTTTATGGCTCATTGGTATCAAATATTCCCGGTGCCTCCTCTCGAAGAACCCAGAACTCTTAGGACAACAATTTTTCCCTAACAAAATGACAATTTATCTCTATATACATTTGGTATTCTAATGAAATCATGGATTGGAGGCTATATAGAGGGTTGTTTGATTTTCACAATATAACTACCAACTCAACTTCACAAAATTTCAACTCTTGAAAGAGTTGCTTAATCCGTACAAGTTCATAGGTAGCCAAAGCCATAGATCTATATTCAATTTTTGCACTAGACTAAGCAATAACACATTGTTTCTTGCTCTTCGAAGAGATTACATATAATCCCTCCCATGAATACACAATATCATGTGTTGGATCTCATGTCAATACAGCCTAATCTACATCACAACGAACTAATATTTGAGCATTTCCTAGAGCCTTTTTATATATTTGAGAATGTCAATCACAACATTCCAGTGGCCAATGTGAGAATTCTGCATGAATTGACTAACAACTCCAATTGCATAACAAATATTAGGTCTTGTAATAAAGAGACAGATGAGTTTTCCCACCAACCTTATATTTTTCTCTATCTAAAAAATTTCACCTTGGTCCAAAATTAGCTTTTGAGTTGGGTCCCTAAGACTATCAACGAGCTTGCAATTTGTCACACTATCTACCCTACAAAACCTTCTTTTGGTTAAGCCACTTTAATAACAAAAAAGTATTTAAGATAGTCAAGGTCCTTGTTCTGAAATTGATTGAATAAGTGCCCTTTTAGTTGAGAAATCCTAGTCACATTGTTTCTTACAATAACTATATCATCAACATAGACCCACCAAATAAACATACTTCCTAGGTAATGTATGACAATAGAAAACTTAATGATCTGTCTCATCTTGTTTAAATCCAAAACTCTATATGGTAAAACTAAATCTACCAAACCAACTCCGGAGTGATTGCTTCGGTCCATGGAGAGACCAACATAATTTACGAGCTAGACCATACTCCCCTATGCAACAAATCTAAGAGGCTGCTCTATATAAAATTCCTCTTTAAGGACACCATGAAGGAAGATATTTTTAATGTCAAGCTAGTGAAGTGACCAATTATGAATAGTAGCCATATCAAGGAAGAGTTGAATTGTGTTGATCTTGACCACGAGAGACAAAGTATCTCAATAAACAAGGTCATAAATTTGAGTATATTCCCTGGCCACCGACCCAACATTAAGTTGCTCCACTTCACCATTAGAATCATATGCATTGCATTAATATGGAACATTAAAGCCATTGTTTCTTTGTATATAGTAGCTCAGAAACAGAAACGTTCTAAGTGGCATGAGATCTCTTAAAAGTAATTTTTCTGCTTCTTTTATTCTTCTATCAGTTGCAAGAAAAATACGTACTATTTACGTATCTTGAAGAAGGGACAAAGGACAACAAAACCTCAAAAATACAAAATGGGAAATCTCACTGCACTGATCTTACAAAAGATGATTTCTCAACAAAAAATAATACTCAAACTTTCAAAACTAGCCCAAATAATAATTTAGTCAAGATTATTACAACTAATTACTTACAGTTCTGAGCAATCCAATTACAGTAGGAAGCAGACAATCTTTGAAATTATTGCTTTCCTCTTCTTCCAACTTTACCTGATCATGAAACAGATTAGATCAAAAACAGTATCCTCAATTGTAAAATTTTTGGCTACTCAATCATTGCACTAAAGCCAAAACAGGGTAATTGTTGTGCAGTGTGTAAAAATTAAGTCATAAAGAATGAATACAAGCTTTTTTTCTTTTATAAAAGATGAACAAAAGCATCTCTGCATACACGTAGGGATGACAAGTGAACTAGTCCCATGGGGACTGTCAAAACGAGTCCTGATTTTGACAGAAAATCTTCACGTTGACTTGGTATGAGTATTGAAATGGGTAATATCCGATTTTTTTAATTTTGTATGGGGATAGGAATGGGTATGTACATACCCGTCCCTATTTTAAATTACTAAAAACACCCTTAATTTATTAGGTAATCTAAAATACTTACTTTTATTGTTCTCTTTGGTCCTTTGCCTATTTTCATTTGAAGAACCCTTCTTTTGTTACACAATTTTTCATTCTCTCTCTCAATTGTTCGACTCATTTGATACCCCTGCAGTATTTTCTCTCTCATCACAATCCCAAATACACATTTTTTCCACTGTATGGCTTTATTAAAACGATGTATTGCATTGTAAACTTCAACTTTACCAAATTAAATCGTTTAGGGTTTAGGTATAACCTGCCCTGCCCCATTGCCATTGTTATGTACAAGACTGCAATCCCAACTAGGTTGACACCCGTCTATATCAATAGACTACAACACACCTAAGTACCATTAAGAAAAAAGAAACAAAAACAAACCTAGGCTAGCATCATTTACCCTTCTATCATCACTTGACTCTACCACTCGTCTATGTTCCAGCACAAACAAAATTTGGATTTCGGATTTTGAATTCTTCATGTGTTTTCTCCACAAAGATCTTTCTCAAATGCTGACATTCTAAATTAAATAATCAGTCTCCCAAAAATTAAACAATTCCATCCCTGACAAACCCATTTGAAACTTTTGTACTACCCTCCTAAACACAGGTCTTTCTTAGACAGAGATCCTTCATAAGATTAACAAATATGATTAAATGTTAAAAATTCATATACCAGACACAGCTCTTCACCAGACATCTGTTACATGCAGACTAACGCTGGAACCAGTAGAGTAGGAAAATAATGTACTTTATTCAAGAACTCTCATCCCAGTTCAGCACCAGAGTGACAGCAGAACTAGATAGGTATGGATGCTGAATAAAGAAATGGCCTTGTGAGGCCTAATATCTCTTCAGCTTAATTTCACAAAAATGAGACCCCCTTAACCTCCCTCGACCATCCTATTTAACAATCATACCTCCTCAAATTTTAGTTATGCAAAATCAATAATGTTTAATTCAGATGTTTTGTTCAGTTGCAACTTTCCTACTTCTTCTCTCAGTCCCCCTCACAATACATGCCAATACCAATCATGTGTAGGTTTAATAAAAAACAGTTATCCATTTGTTTCTGCACTGCAAAGGGGCTATTTTATGACATAATTTGGTTGTGGTTCTCGATGAACCCAGGATGCGTCATTTCCCCTTCTAGATTGTTTAAAAAAAAATTACTGAGTAGAGAAGAGGCTATGGTATCATTTAGGGAGATTAACAATGACGAGGGTATGACATCATTGTACATGGCAGGAGAATAGTGTAAATATTTTCCAGGATGTCTGTTTTCCCATTTATTTGTCAAATAATGTTTTTTTAATGGACCCCTGATCCTTGGTAGTGCCCATTTCAAAGGAATTTCTATAATTGATAGGCAAAGAGATTGTGAGTTTTGTTGCACTCATGAGCCATTTCAAATGAGATAAAAACAGAATCTTAAAAGGCAACAATACATTAAGCAGGTTGTTTATGAAGTTTACTACTACAAATTCTATACAACCCAAATATTAACGTTCACTTTTTCTTTAGTAATTTAACATATACGTGTATACATGAACTCCATCACAAAATGTAAGTAGAGCCTCTTGGCCCTGTGACAATATAGCACAACTCATTTTGGTATATCTTGACCTTGTTAAAGCAAAAGAACACCCCCCCTAGGAAACAGTACCCACTAAAAAAAAGTAACAGTTAAGATTTGAAAGATTTCCATCACAGGAGTCGTAGAAAATTAAAGAAAAGGCACTGAGAAAAATAAATGAAGACACAATCTTACTTCATCATCCTTTCCATTCATTGGAAGGGAGACACTTGCTTTAGCTTTGGATAAAATTATCCCATCTTTTTCTGCAGCATCTTGTAAGGAAGCTCGAATAAACTCTGCTGAAAGAATGCTACCAAAATAATACAATACATTACTAAATGTCCAGTACAAAATATAACTTTAGCCTTTTCTTTCACATATTTAAAATCCAATTTTAGCAATATATAAATAATAATAACCAAAAGTCAATATTACAAAGTTCATAATACCAAGGGACAAAGAAAACATGTTTAAAAAACAAAGAAGTTTAAAATATTTCAAAATAAGGATGGAATTACTTCCTAAACATAACTATTGAAATCGTGATTGGCACAAAATCATTTGATATGAATTTTTACACAATTGATAGACTGAAGAGCCAATCACACAATAGCCGGAGTAACAGCTCAAATTGGCAGAATTGTAAGATTCAGTACAGAAATTGAATCAAGGACCCAATGTCTACTTATGATAACTAATGCAACCCAAAGCCAAAAAAGCTGCATTTTCTGTAGAGAAAAGAATAATGATACATTGACAAAAAGCACTGTTCTTACTTAGTGAGGAGAGAAAAAGCTATTTTATTTATTTATTTCTTCTTATCTGTCCTTTGCCATTGAATGTGAAGATGGATAGAATAAGGAGACAGAACAAAGGTACAAACTTTGGAGATTGAACTAGAACTAGGTTAAGTTGCTACTGGATAGTAATATTCAATTTATGTCTCTACAAGTTTGTTCCATAAAATTATGATTATAATGTTTTGTGATCAATTCCTGGTTTAAAATTATTACTATCAGATTTATGTGTATGGAATACAATATTACGCATTAACTCTATGTATTTCAAGATATTTTTCATTGTGTCTAAATCTTATGATTCAATAGGTAAATATGGTTTCAACCCATCTAAGCAATTAGTTCAACCCTATTCTCTTCTAATTATTACTCAGCTCCATAAAATCAAGAAAGTAGAAAGCGCTATTTACTGAATTTTCAGATACAATTAGTACATCATAAGTGGCGTACCTGTTTATGGATTCTATAAAGCCTATTACATGATCTCTAAGATGCCTAAAGCAATGTAGACCACTGAGCTCATCTCCATCCTGCAAAAGTTACAGGAAATAAACAAGATAAATCAGAACAGAATGTTTTCTTCAACTGTCAAGAATCCCATCATGCTATGTCATAAACAGTCTACCAAAAAAACTACCCAAGTTCAACACAGTGACTGATATCAGCTAAGCATTAATCTCTAGTCTGATCAAGCTAAGTTAAAAACAGTATCCATCCCAAGACCATCATTTACAAGCAAACACATCTACACCATATTGCACAATGATTAAAGGGATACCAGTAAATGTTGCAAATCATCAGTCACATCCAGCGCCCCAGCACAATCTGCAGATGCAACAAGCTGTATCACAGCAAAACCACATCAACTTGAAAGCCTCAAAAATAACTCAAACACAACCAAAATAATAAAGAAAAGGCCAAAAACTAAACACATATATGCCCAACACTGAATCAATAAAGATTGCTAAACAAAAAGAAATTTGGAATGTTTATCACGGAGAGGAGAGGAATAATAAGTTATAGAATTTTCTGGATTCTTTTAGTGTTGAGTTGGCAATTTGTTAGATTGGTTAAGAGTCTGTTAGAATGAGCACATGGCCTAGATTAGCTATATATTCTTGTAATTTGCTTAATTAAGGTGCTGAATAGAATACTGATCCTCTTCCTTTGTCCTTTTTTGTGAGGGGTATCACTGACATCAAATACAAAGAATCTATACCAACATAATTTTGGTGCTTTCCTTGAGAGTCACTCTTTAGTACCATCGCTAACAGCACTCAATCGAAGAATTCCAATTCACAACCTAACCAGCATGATGATATTGTGCGAATCATCTTTAACTGACGATATTGATGAAGTTGTCAATAGAGTATTTGTATTAGAAGGCTGCCCAACTGCAAATTCTTATGAATCTCCTCTTAGTACCAATTCCACTCAATAATATTTTCCAAAGCAGGACATTCCTCATTTTGACAGCCAAGATCGTCATGCCTGAATTTTCAAAAAACTGTCATTTTTTTATCATCAAGCTACCCTGCTGAAGAATGCAACATTGTTTCTTCATTTTACCATGATGTAGTACCTATGGACGTATCATAACAGTCAGACTTAATAATAGATGCAATTTTTCCAACGTTTGGAGACACATTTCACTCTCATGGACTTTGACAACCTTGAAAGTAAGCTTTTCAAACTTACCCAAACGTTCACAGTTGCTAATGATTACTTGAGTAATTTTGAGCCCTAGCTAACCATATTGTTGGGTTGAATCCTTATATCTTGCTGAAATGCTTCATTTCAGGGTTGAAGTCGAAGATTAAATGCAAAGTCCTTGCCCACCAACTCTACACCCTATCGCAAGTGACAGGCCTTGCAATATTTCATTAAGCTGTGTTTTTTGAACTCATTTTCTCCTCCCTTGAACTCTTGGACATTCACTTGTATCCACTGCCGTTCTTCCAAACCATCACCCCTAAACAACTACCACCATTGCTACCAACAGCACAACCTCAAACTTAAGTATAAACATCTCTTTGATGTCAAAATTATGGATCGTCAAGAACATGAGATCTATTTTTGTTGTGAAAAAAATTTCTCTTGTAACCACCATTGTAGACATTCCTTCTTGGTAGTGATCAAAGAGGAGGACACTCCACTTCAAGGTGTTGTTGGTGAACAAAATGCCAAAGGGGACTTTGAGTAAGGCAGACCTCACTCCCCTTTTAGAGGCCCAACTGAGCTCTCATGCACTGGCTGGTTCAAAGACCTTAGATCAAACATTGCGAGTCTTGGGGCATGCGGCTCACCACCCAGTCTGCGTGTAGGTGGATAGTAGGAGTACCCACAATTTTACCCAACAATAGAATGTGTTTGCATTGGGCTTTAAGGGATTTCTACAACTCAATTGAAGGTATTGGTCAGTAATAGAGAGTTACTAACATGAGACAGTGAACGTCTCAATGATGATTCAAGGCCATCAATTCGTGGTTGACCTTTATGTAGAGGAGATTAGTGGTTCAAGTATGTAAAGCTTCAACCTGACGAACTTCTGTTTCTGGTGTGAAGTATCACAAGTTCTCTAAGCGCTTTTATGGTCCTTATCAGATATAGACCGCATTTGACCCATGGCCTACATACTTACCTAGCCTTCCTACTCTAAAATTCACAATGTTTTCACTGCCCACTTTTGAAAGCAAATGTGGGGGCCCCTCCATACTCTGACGAGGTTCATTCCAATTAGTGGACAACAGTCCATTAGTTTTGCCATTAGCTACACTGGGGTTCAAGAAAAAAATCTGTAAGTGGAAGTTCAGTTAAGATAGCTCTAGTGCACTGGCAAGGCCTTTCTCCGGATGACACTTCTTGGAAGAATTTGGATGATCTGCCACTTCCAACCTTGAGGGCAAGGTTACTTCTGATGGGATGGTATTGGTGTGAACATGCAGATAGGCCTAGACCAGTACGCCCAAGTGGATTGAGAAACAGAAAAGAAATTCAGAATATGTTTATTACTAAGAGGAGAGGAATAAGATCTAGAATTTGCTGTTACATTTTGTTAGTGCTGAATTGGCAATTTGTTAGATTGGTTATAAGGAATTCCGTTAGAATGAGCACATGGCCTATATTGACTGCTTATCATTGCAATTTCCTTTATTGAGGTGCTGAATAGAATGCTGAGCCTCTTCCTTTATCCTTTCTTGAGGAGGTATCTCTGACCTTGAATACAGAGAATCATCTCCCCCATCAGCATTAATGACAGGGTAATTAGTATTTAACAACCACCTTCAAATTCTCCAAATTAATCCACAACCCTACCTAACAACAATAACTCTAAGACACAAGCACAGCTTCGCATGGGACAAACTCAGATACAATTTCATGGGTATTTTCGGTGTTACTTATGTTGATGATCTTTACCACAAGCTTTTATTATGCCAATTACTTATATAATTCTGATTGGATAACAGCTCCAAAAAGTATGTTAGGACTTACATCTAACTTTCTCCTCTAGCCCTCACAATCCTACTCAACAAAGTTTCGACACTCACGACGCTACACTCTTCACAAAAACATCAACAACGGCGAAAAACAGAAACATCACAATAAAAATGCAAAAGCAAGAGTACCAATTTGAGAGCTGAGAGAGCCTGGTTGACGTAGAATATTAGCCGGAGTTTCTGCAGGAGCGCCAAGAGGTTGGTCCTGGTGCCATTGAGCTCCTGAATCTGGCGCGCGTCGTGGACCAAATCGGCGTCGAGGAGGCGAATGGTGTCCTTGAGATGGCGAATTTGCGTGCAACCCTGCAGGATCTTAGCATCGAGGTCCTGCAGCTGCCCCTGCGCCTCGAAGAACGAGGACGAGCGGAGCGAGATCTCCTTCACGAGATGGAGCTCCACAACATCGAGGTAATGCGATAGCTTCTCCTGCAGCGCGATGTTCTCGGCAACGTTAGCGAAGGGGCAGGCGGCGCGGAACGTAGCTCCGTCCTCGAGGCGGAAGTCCTCCTTGAAGTAGAGCGCGGGAACCTCGCGGAGGCAGGCGACGAGCGCCTCGCCCTGGCCGGAGGCGGCGGCGGCATTGGCGAGCGCGTTGATCTGTTCCTTGGAGGTGTGGTTTCGGATGTCCTCGAAGCGATGGTAGGCTTCGGCGATAGGCACGACGTACTGCTGGAAGTCCGATCGGGAAACCTCGGAGGCGGCCTTGGCAACCGCGATGGGAGCGAACTCGGGCGGAGCGACTGCGGTGGCGGAGGACCACCAGGCGCCCCAGGATGCGGCGTCGGAGGCGTGAGGGTTGTTGAGGATCGATGAGAGGCTCTGAATGGAATCAGAATTTGATTTGGAAAGAGAAGCAGATGAAGAGAGGGAGGTGGGTGACCTTCCCCACGATTGCTGGGAAGGTGGGGAATCCATCACATTACGATTGCGATTTCAATTGAAGTGTTTGTGATGATGATTCCGTTGCGCTAATGTGATGAATTGGTGAGTATGATTTTTTTGGGGATCTGAGAGGGAAGTGTTGTGTTGAGAACATGCGGGATCGGGATCTTCAACTCGGAAGCATCAAACACCGGAGAAAACTGGGTGGGGCTTCAAAAATTTAATCGCACCACCATTGTACGAGTAAGCCAACAACACATTACACTCATTCCACATCTAATCTTATTTCTGAAAATTAGTATACAGAATTTCTTTTATCAATAACTAATTTTCTTAAATAGATATTATTTTAATCGTATTTATATTTATAATAACATGCTCGTGAAATTCAGATTATTCATATGCCAAAATCAATCATTAAGATTGTTCCACACCTTCACCACCCCACACACATTTATTTCACAGAGTGTCAACCGTAGAACACAATATTAGCTATGTCTTATTGGTTTTGTAAAGTTTATGAAAAATGAGTTTAATTTCGTTCAAATTAAGAATATTAGCTAAATATAAAATATAGATACATTTATTTTATGTTTAATATTTTCTAAGTAAACTTTATTAAAAGCAGGGATGTCACCGGAATGGGTAGAGTACGGATAATAACACTCTCGTACCTTACTCGCTGAATAAATATTTGTCTTGTCCTCGTATACATATCCGTCCAATATGCGTTATACGGATATCCATATAATTTTTTAATATTCATGGATATCCACATATGCCTGTGGGTACTTAAAAAAATAAGAATATTTAATCACATATTATAATCGTAAATTCAAATAAAATAAAACACATAACATTCATAAATTTTAAACAAAGTTCAAATAACTTATTTAAACAGTGTTGAATGACAGTTTACAAAGAAATGATTTTTTTTTAAAACTAATTAACAAACAAATAACTCATTCAAAATCAATATATTAATATTTTAATCATATTTTTTAATTTTTTGAAGTTAAATTAGAATATAGCAGATACATATATATATATATACGGTACAGATAGTACCACTACGTTAACATGCGAGTATTAGAATATTTATACTCATGACACATAAATATTCATTTATAATGTTCATTCTCTTGCGGGTTTTATCTGTGAATAACTACAAATACGAATTTTTTTCCGAAAACATTTATCGTCTTCAAATATATTATGATTAACTTGGTGCATGCGTGGAGTAATTATTTTCGGACTACGATCAAAATTTTAAAAGCTGTTCAAATTTGTAATAAGAAATATTAAGTGCTGTATTCTTAATTGATTTTTAAGTTTAAATTCATTTGTTATTGTATTCCAAAGTGTTATTGACGATGGAAAATTCTTCCAAGTTTAATGTAGTTTTTATTTGAGTTTTTTTTTTGTTAGTGCTGAAACAATTAATCACTATATGATCCTTTTAGAATAAATAAACCAATGGCACAATGCTTTTAACTTGAAAGACATAAAAAAACTAGTTAAAATTTCAATTTTGTATTTTCGACCAATATTTTGAATAATAAAACTTAGTTTCAACCAGTTAAAAAATCGAATTCGACAACGATCTTTAAGTCTATATTTCTTTTGAGTTAAATATATTTTTAATTTCTTAAATTTATACTTTTTATATTTTCAAATTAAAAAAAATTAATGTTAAATTTCAAATAGTTATTTTTAATCCTTTTAGTCCTATGCATTACGTACTGACATACTTAGAACAATTATATGAACAAACCACGAGTAATTAAAATAATAATGTAAAAATGTATTTTTTTTTAAAATAATCCTTTAAAAGTGAAATAAATTTCATTGTAGTTTTCAAATGTAAAAGTAACATTTTTCGTCTTTAAACTTTAAAATTGATTCTTTCAACCTCTTCAATTTAAAAGTGGCATTTTTTCTGTCCTTTAAATATAACAAAAATGGTTTTTGAATTCTCACTGTTTAAAGATATATTTTTAATGCTGGAAATTAAAATTGATTTTTTTATTAAAAAATAATTTTTAGTCCCATAAATTTAATTATGGTATTTTTAGTTTTTATTTCTATGAAGATAAATTATTTAAATTTTAAAGTCTGTCGTTGTTAAAAAGCCAAATGTTTTTTATAATTTAAGGAAAACATACATGATAAGTCAAACTTCCAAAATTTAGATAATAAATATTTTTTAAGAAAATCGTGTTAGTATAATATTATGGTTAGGCTACACATTTAGCCACAAATCACTGCACTTTGGTCTCAAAATAATGCAAAAATGAAAAAAAAAAATCATTTATGGTAATATGGCAGATTCTTTTCTTTGTCAACTATGTGAAACTAATAAATTGTCCAATTTAGTATTATTTAGGGAAAGATCATTCTGGAACATCCTCTAATTAGGTGTTTTCTTTTTTGGAACAAATTATAATGCATTATAAATTATTGTTTTCAAATTTCGTTTATTAGGTACATTGTGTTACACCCTATAACAATTAGTTTGCGTGTTTTTGCTGTTCATAGTGTTAATACTTTTCAGAATGTTTAATTTTATGTTAGTAATTTACATATATTTGTGTCAAAATTACTTTTGAAAAACGTGACTCAACTTTCTTTAAAAGTAGACGTTTTTTGTATTTTTGTAAATTATGAAATTTATGTGTTTTGTTATAATTGCATTTCTTTTTGCACATTTAGTGTTTTTTAGTAGATATATCCTACTCTTTAAATAATTGTATCTGCCTCATTTTCTAAAGACTTTGCGGAAATTAAATAATTACATTTGATAACTCAAAATATAGATTATTTTTGTCTACCTTAATAATAACTATACGTGAATCAAAATTGAGAAATTTTGGGTGTTAGTTTCTTAAATAGCTTTTCAGTGACACAATTCATTCCATCAATTGAAGTCAACGATGTGTCATGGTCAACGAACTCACGAAACTATAGTATAACCATTTGTACGGAAATTTAAGCACTATATATATCAACACATATCAATGATTACATTATTACATACCTTATTTCATTCATTTGTGTTATTAACCATCCTCGAGATAAATTTATCATTTAATTTGATCATTAATTTCTTTAGACAAAGCTAGTCACACATATACACGATGTTTGGAATTTTTCTGTGTTATTTTTTTATATTTTATTTTTTGTCTTTAAAATAGATTGATAATCACTAATTTTTTAAACTTTAAAATATTAAAATAATGTATTTTTAATACTCAATAAAAACAACATAAAAAAAAACTCAACAGAGGAACAACATAGAACAGAAAATTCAAAATCTACTTTTTAGATTGTAAAAAGTAATGTAATATCATAAATTTTAAGTGATAAAAATCTTATTTCTTTTAATTTATATTTTCCACATTCAGATAAGGTCATGCATTAAATCTCGTAATTTTGAAAGTAAACAACATTTATATTCTTTTGATATTCAAATAAAAGCATTCATAACACACACAAGTATTACATTGCACCTTAATTATAACAATACTGAGAAGACAGAGAGTGGTAGCATGCAGCAGCTACCTCTTATTTAGCAGAAATCAATGCAACTGTAGACATGTAACACTGCTTCAGAAGCAGGTGCAGTACATGGGAAAGAACTTAGGGTAAGGTAGCATGTGAAGTGGCGGTGGTGGCGGTGGTATCTTAAAGGGTGGCACAAAAAGCGGTGGTTTCTCAAAGGGTGGCATGGTAAATGGCGGTGAAGAAAGTGGTGGTTTCTCGAAGGGTGGCATCGGAAAAGGTGGCGTCTTGAAGGGTGGCACGAAGAGTGGTGGTTTCTCAAACGGTGAACTGTAAAACGGTGGTTTCTCGAACGGTGGTTTCTGAGTTGGTGACTTATAAAAGGAGGGTGTTGTGTGAGTTGGAGGGTCGTAAGTGGGAGATGGTGCTTCAGAGGGAGCGTTGTGAAGAGGTGGTTTAGTAGCAGAGTGTGCAAGTGCTTGAGGGAGTTCAATCATGGCACCAAAGAGGAGCACCAGAGAGCTTAAGGAAACAATCACCATGTTGTTCATTTCCTTAACACACGATAACAATGATGTTTTACTCACAACCATGATGTTCTTTGCACACGACTATGATGTCCTTTTATACCAGTTTGGAGGGCCTTGTAGTAGTTGTGATCTCAGTAGGTGAATCTTTTTGGATGTTGCTGTTGAAAAGTGGAAGGGAACATGCAGGTACAAGTCCATACCACTGTGAATATTTTTCAAACCACTTATGTGGATAAATTACACCTGGGATCAATGATCTAAACCTCTAATGGGATAATATATTGATGGGAACAAATATATAAAATTAACAGAGTCAAATAATTATTTTTATTTTAAAAATGAGTTTTAAACTTAACTCAATCCTATAAAATCAATTTATAAAATAGGATTTATACCTCACTTCTATATTATATAATTGTCTCATCTTTTGTGATATAGAACTTGGAATATATGAACACGTAGAAAATAGTTACTTCTCCTCTATATATATTATATTGCTTCCTTTAAAATGAGGTAAGTTCATTAGGGTTTGAATTCTACGTCTTGACATATCCAAATTATAAGTTCAAAAAGTAGTTGCAGTAAAATATCGCTTTCAAATTTGGTATATGAAATTGTAAATACGGAATACATTTAGTAAATAAAAAAAGGAAAATTATTATCCTGGAGAAGAGTTCTGCATGAGAAAAATTTAATAAAAAATAACTTTTGTAATTTAAATTATATATAAATTTAAAAACTGATTTTAACTATTTTTTTTTTCTATAGATACTGATAAGAAAAAGTGTATGGTGTAAGAAAAAGTTGTGTCAATTATTGCCTCACATAAGCTATTATAGAAGTGATTGATTCATGTGCTGTTTTATATCACACGTTACATATCGTTTGATGAACTTTGTATCTTTATACAAGTGCTTCTCATTCTTTTGTATATTCAATTCTCACCTCACAATTGGTGTTCTTCTCCTTCTTTGTTTTGATGCTACCAATCAATTATAGATATATTTAAGCACATGTTCCTATGGAACTGTACTGGGAAGAGACCAGCTCGGATTCCAAGCTGACGGATTGTTTTAGTTGTGGTATAGTGAGCTCGGATTCTGAGCTGACGGATTGTTTTAGTTGTGGTATAGTGAGCTCGGATTCCGACTTGTTCGATGTGTTAAACACATATATCATTAGCTCGGACCTATCTACTTGGCCAATTGAAGAACGACTGAACCCGAGAAGCGAAGTTAAGCATCGCTCTTTCAGGGGTAGACCAGGTCAGCGTCTTTTCGAGACCTAACAAAGGTTCACTATGGGATGACCCTGGAATATAG